>OHLJ01000893.1_pt1 | contig 15371 bp, 11 predicted proteins | sample 1568991 | NCBI WGS metagenome assembly OHLJ01 (sample SAMEA3879601, study PRJEB24766) | human gut metagenome | biome: human-associated habitat; feature: feces | place: USA | collected 1985/1987
CATGCTCCGGGAGTTCGTGGATTTTGCCAATGTATTTAACTAACTCTCAATTTACTTAAAGTACTGTACACCGGATTCAAAGATCTTCATATCCTGCTCGCCATAGATGTTCATGGCCACAGCGGTATCTCTTCTCTCGGAGTGTGCCATCTTACCGAGGCATCTGCCATCGGGGGATGTGATACCCTCGATCGCACAGTAGGAACCGTTGACATTGTATTCCTCATCCATGGATACATTACCGTTCTGATCAGCGTACTGAGTAGCGACCTGTCCGTTAGCAAAGAGCTTGTCGATCCACTCTTTCGGTGCTACGAAACGGCCCTCTCCGTGGGATGCGGGATTGCAGTAGGTAGCACCCAGTGTAGCGCCCTGTAACCAGGGAGACTTGTTGGATACGACTTTGGTGTATACCATCTTGGAGATATGACGGTTGATGGTATTGAAGGTCAGGGTAGGTGAATCCTCCTTCTGACCGGTGATTTCGCCGTAAGGAACCAGTCCCAGCTTGATCAGAGCCTGAAATCCGTTACAGATACCCAGTGCCAGTCCGTCTCTCTCATTTAACAACTTCATGACCGCTTCCTTCAGCTTCTCATTCTGGAATGCTGTTGCAAAAAACTTTGCGCTGCCGTCAGGCTCATCACCTGCGGAAAAGCCGCCGGGGAACATGATGATCTGTGCCTGTGCAATGGACTTCTCGAATTCCTCTACGGATTCGCGGATATCCTCTGCGGTCATGTTACGGAACACTCTTGTCTCCACATGGGCTCCGGCACGTTCAAATGCCTTGGTGCTGTCGTATTCACAGTTGGTTCCGGGGAATACCGGAATGAATACGGTAGGCTTTGCGATCTTGTGCTTACATACATAAATACTGTCTGCCTTGTAAACATTGCTTGCCACTGCCTCGGTACCCTTCACTGCCTTGGTGGGGAATACCTTCTCCAGCTTGGAAGTCCAGGAAACAAGTGCCTCTTCCATGGTGATCTTCACATCACCATATACGAATACAGGCTCCTCGGTCACGATACCGATCACGGTGTAATCCAGTTCCTTCTCTTCCAGTGCAGCCATCTTGTCTGCGGGGATCTCTGCCAGAATATCGCCCAGTCCGTTGTCAAACAGGTCGTCTGTGGTTACCTCATCGTCGATCTTCACACCCAGCTTGTTACCGAAGGCCATCTTTGCTACAGCTGCTGCCACACCCTTGGAATCCAGAGCATAAGCGGATACGATCGTACCATTTTCGGTCAGTTCGTGGATCTTGCCATATAATTCTGCCACATTCTCATACATCGGAATGTCGAAATCGTCTTTATTAATAGAAAAACGTACCAGCTTATTGCCGGGGGTCTTCAGTTCCGGAGTAATAATATCGCCATATTTTGCCACGTCCACTGCAAAAGATACCAGTGTGGGAGGTACATCAATATCATTGAAAGTACCGGACATACTGTCCTTACCACCGATGGAGGGCAGCCCGAACCCGATCTGTGCATCGTAGGCGCCTAACAGTGCTGCGAAAGGCTGGCTCCAACGCTCAGGATCGCTGGTCATTCTGCGGAAGTACTCCTGGAAGGTAAAGCGGATCTTGCTGAAATCACCGCCGGAAGCCACGATTTTCGCCATGGACTCTGTCACTGCGTAGACAGCTCCGTGGTAAGGACTCCAGGAGGACAGATACGGATCGAAGCCGTAACTCATCATGGTCACGGTATCGGTCTTACCTTCCAGTACAGGCAGTTTGGCTACCATGGTCTGGGTCTCAGTCAGCTGATATTTTCCACCGTAGGGCATCAATACACTGCCGGCACCAATGGAGGAGTCGAACATCTCTACCAGACCCTTCTGGGAACATACATTGAGGTCATTTAACAGTGCCACCCAGGCACCCTTCACATCGCCCTCTTCCAGTTTCTCACCTACAGCGGGAACAGCCCATTTATCAAAATAATTCTCTTCTTCGGAAGGAATATCTACTTTTACTTTGGTCTCCTGATGGGCACCGTTGGTATCCAGGAAAGCTCTCTTCAGATCCACGATGGGCTTGCCTCTCCAGTTCAGTACAAGTCTGGGTTCCTCAGTAACAACTGCTACGGGAACAGCCTCCAGGTTCTCTTCCTTTGCATAGCCCAGAAAAGTATCTACATCCTTAGGATCTACTACCACTGCCATACGCTCCTGAGACTCGGAGATTGCCAGTTCCGTGCCATCCAGTCCGGCATATTTCTTGGGTACCTTGTCCAGATCTACGGTCAGACCGTCTGCCAGCTCACCGATGGCAACGGAGACACCGCCGGCACCAAAGTCGTTACATTTTTTGATCAGACGGCTGACTTCCTCACGACGGAACAGTCTCTGGATCTTACGCTCGGTCGGTGCATTACCCTTCTGTACCTCAGCACCACAGGTCTCGATGGAAGTATCGGTATGTACCTTGGAGGATCCGGTCGCACCGCCGCAGCCGTCACGTCCAGTACGTCCGCCTAACAGGATGATGATATCGCCGGGATCAGAGGTCTCACGGATAACATTCCTGCGGGGAGCTGCGCCCATAACGGCACCGATCTCCATACGCTTTGCCACATAAGAAGGATGATAGATCTCTTTTACAAAGCCGGTAGCCAGACCAATCTGGTTACCATAAGAGGAATAGCCACTGGCTGCGCCTCTTACCAGCTTCTTCTGGGAGAGCTTGCCGTGCAAAGTCTCGGATACAGGAACGGTAGGATCCGCAGCACCGGTGACACGCATTGCCTGATATACATAGCCACGGCCGGACAGGGGATCACGGATGGCACCGCCCAGACAGGTGGCAGCACCACCGAAAGGCTCGATCTCTGTAGGGTGGTTGTGTGTTTCGTTCTTGAACATGAGCAGCCAGTCCTCAGGCTTGCCGTCAACGTCAACAGTTATCTTAACAGAGCAAGCGTTTATCTCCTCACTCTCGTCAAGGTCTTTGAGCAGACCAGCCTTTTTAAGCTGCTTTGCGCCGATACAAGCAAGATCCATAAGTGTAACAGGCTTGTCAGTTCTGCCTGCATAAAGGTCTTTTCTTGTGTTGATATAGTCTGCAAAGGTAGCAGCTATGTAGTCTGAGTCGATAGAAACGTTATCGACTATAGTGGAGAATGTAGTATGACGGCAGTGGTCAGACCAATATGTGTCTATCATTCTTATCTCAGTGATAGTAGGATTTCTCTTTTCAACGTTCTTGAAATAATCCTGACAGAACTTGATATCGTCAAAGTCCATTGCAAGACCCAAGTCTGTGAGCATGAATCTCAGGTCATCGTCTGTTGAATAGATAAAGCCCTCAACAGTCTTAACTGTGGTAGGGATAGTATACTTGATATCGAGTGTATCGAAGCAATCAAGGGAAGCTTCTCTTGACTCAACAGGGTTTATCATATAGTGCTTGATCTGGTCAAGCTCTGCTTCTGTGAGTTTGCCAGAAACGATATAGATTCTCGCTGACTTGATAGTAGGTCTTTTTCCTCCAGTGAGAAGTGAGATACACTGTGCGCAGGAATCAGCTCTCTGATCAAACTGACCTGGCAGATACTCAACTGCAAAAACAAACTCGTCAGCTTTTACAGCAGGCAGGTGATCGTAAGTAACATCAACAGCAGGCTCAGAGAAAACGACTGGTGCTGCAAGGTCGAAATCCTCTCTTGAAAGACCCTCTGCGTCATAGCGGTTTATAACTCTCAGACCTGTAAGGTTATCAAGGCCCAGAGCTGACTTTATTCCGCTGATAAGTGAATTTGCTTCAACTGCAAATTCAGGCTTTTTTTCTACATAAATACGGTAAACAGACATGGCTACATCTCCTTATAATAGTTACCTCTATTATACTACATTTTTCGCATATTTGTCAATAAAATTCTTATTATTCAGCAGGGCATATAATTATGTGTGAATAAGCGTTGGCTCACTTGTTGATTTTTTAGTTCATAAAAGCAGAAATACCGCACCATTACAGTGCGGTATCCCTAAAATATTAATCTGCAAACGGATTTTCTGTTGGATAAAGCATACCCTTTGGCTGATTGAAGCCTATGTCTGTCATACCAAGATATGTCATAACACTGTGGAGTGCCTTTCCATAGTGACCAAAAGCAACAGCACCGTGGTGAGGATAGTTCTTCTGAACGAGAACATGGCGGTAAAATCTGCCCATTTCGTTGATAGCGAAAATACCGATAGAGCCGAATGAACGTGTTGCAACAGGAAGAACTTCGCCCTCTGCAATATATCCTTTGAGCTGTGCGTCAGCCGTTGACTGGAAGCGGAAGAATGTAATATTTCCGTCAACGATATCGCCCTCAAGAGTACCTCTTGAAATATTAGGCTCGCTGTCTGGCTCAAGATTTCTCTTCATGATACGCTGGAACTTCATCTCAGGCTCTTTTACAAGGCATGAAGCTGTGTTTCCACAGTGGAAGCCCATGAATGTATCCTTATGTGTGTAAGGGAACTTTCCTGCGATATCATCATTGTATATGTCCGCAGGAACAGTGTTGTTGATGTCAAGGAGCGTAACAGGCTTCTGTGATACACAAACGCCTATGTATTCGCTGACAGCACCGTAGATATCTACTTCGCAGGCAACAGGAATGCCTATCTTTGTAAGTCTTGAATTAACATAGCAAGGAACGAAGCCAAACTGCGTCTGGAATGCAGGCCAGCACTTGTTTGCAAATACGACATATTTTCTTGAGCCCTTGTGAACTTCTGCCCAGTCAAGAAGAGTAAGCTCATACTGCGCAAGTCTTGGAAGAATGCCTGCCATTTTATTGCCCTTGCCAAGCTCTGCTTCCATGTCAGCCACAACAGCAGATATTCTCTCGTCGCCGGCATGGGCGTTGAATGACTCGAAAAGGTCAAGCTCTGAGTTTTCTTCTATCTCGATACCCATATTGTAGAGCTGTCTGATAGGTGCGTTGCAGGCAAGAAAGTCCTGTGGACGTGGTCCGAATGAGATAACTTTAAGATCCTTAAGACCGAGGATAGCCCTTGCAACTGGAACGAACTCGCTTATCATCTTTGCACACTCATCAGGTGTACCAACAGGGTACTCAGGGATATAAGCCTTGATGTTTCTCAGTGCAAGGTTATAGCTTGCGTTGAGCATTCCGCAGTAAGCGTCGCCTCTGTTGTCGATAAGTGCATCACCGCATGGTTCTTCAGCGGCCGCAACGAACATAACAGGACCGCCAAACTTCTTTGCTAGAAGTGTTTCTGAGGACTCAGGTCCGAAGTTTCCAAGATATACAACAAGTGCGTTACAGCCTGCTGTGTTTACCTCGTCAAGGGCTTTGAGCATATCATTCTCGTTCTCCACAACTGTAGGACATTCGTAGATATCTCCGTAAGCCTTTTTGTACTCCTGACAGACCTTGATACGTCTTGATTCTGAAAGCGACATAGGAAAGCAATCTCTTGAAACTGCAACGATGCCAAGTTTTACTTCTGGTATATTTTTCATGTTTTAACCTCCGATTTTCATTTATTTATGACTTTATTCTAGCATACCTTTGTGTTGTTTTCAATAGCTTTTTGTGCAAATTTTCGTGAAATTTAGTTAGCTGCCCAGCATGAAAAAGTGCGTTAGCCCAAGCCACTCTCTCACCCAATATGTGAACAGGTATCGTGGCTCGGTGTAGGCTGAATAGGCGGTGACATTCTCCACACCCTGAGCCTTTGCTATAAGGCTTGCACGGTATTGATGAAAACCGTCTGTGACGATAGTCATATCATGGCTCATGCCGAGTTCATCGAGCATCTTGAGAGAGTTTTGGATATTTTCGTAAGTTGAAGTGGACTTGTCCTCCATTATTATCCTGTCGCTGTCCATGCCTTTTTCTAGCAGATAGTTTTTCATTGCCAAGGCTTCGCTTATTTTCTCATCATCACCCTTGCCACCTGAAACTATACAAAGCGTATCGGGATTGTCGTTCATAGCTGTAATTGCAGCGTCAAGTCGTCTGCGTAACATTCGTGAGGGGCGTTCGCCTTTTACCTGACAGCCAAGCACAACTATAACGTTGGCTTTTTCAGGGCGGTTTTCCTGTGCTTTGTACATAAGTATGGAAAGAATACCCACATATATTATCCCAGCAAGTATCAATGTGCTTACAAAGATAAGCCCGAATTTACCTGCGCCATGTCCCCATATTTTTGATATAATACCGCAGAATTTTGTCCAGTTTGCCGTTATGATCATTAGCATCACCGAAACGATAATGCCAAGCAGGTTGCCAGAGCATATAACAGGCAACGGTACAAGAAACAGAAACAACAGCAAAGTTTCCAGTGCAAGCAATATTATTTTTACGCTCATTAGTTATCTCCTTGTCTTTTTTGTACTATTATAACATATAGCTCTCGTGATTACAAGGGCAAAAGAGAAAAGCGCTCCGCAGCAGCAGAACGCTTTTATAAGGAATGATCTAAGTTGAGATCAGATCACCGAATTTTTCGAGAAAATCACGCTTGTCGTCATATTTAGCTACCAGCGATACAGTTTTCTTTGTGCCAAGACCGAAAATACCCATAAGTGATTTTGGATTGAGTATTTTTGTTCCTGACTGCACCACCAGATCGTATTTGCAGCTTAAAGCCGCTTCATGCAAAGTCTTGATGTCATTTAGATCGTTTATCCTGATATAAGCTTTGATCATGTTCGTGATTATGCCCTTTGGCATATCCTCCTTTCGTAATAATAACCTCTGAAAAACTAAAAAAGAACCGAAAATTTCTGAGATTTTCGTTTCTTTTTACATTGGCAACAGCAGTTCTATACTTATATGTCACATATCTTAATCCATATATAATTATATGCCTGTGTGAACAAATAGTAAACAGATATTGTGTAAAATATTATATGCGAAGATATTAATATGAATTTTACTTATTTCATGTTAATTTATTATATAAAATTTGGATAATTAATCATATTTAAACGTTTTAGTTAATGTGGAACTTATATAAAAGCTATAACAAATTGGCTAAAAGTTTTCTTATTACGAAAATTTTAAACGTTTTATATGCGTTTTGAACGAAAATACAACAAAAGTAGAAAGTGTATATTCGTAAATATATTAAACTATATGATGATATTTTGCAAAAATGCGAAATCGTTTAAATTTTGCAACAAAAAAAGCACTGAGCTTTTAAAACTCAGTGCTTTCGTGATATCAAAGTTTAGTCAACAATAAATTCTTTGATCTCGTCAAGGAATTTAGTAGCGTCGTCTGTGTGTGCTACGAGCTGGATAGGATTTGAAAGGTCAAGGCTGAAAATACCCATGATTGACTTAGCGTCAACTGCATATCTTCCTGACGCAAGATCCACATCAAAGTCGTACATAGAAACTACGCTTACAAACTTCTTTACCGCTGCAATGGAATCGAGCATGATTTTTACCTTTGTCATAAATATTCCTCCTTCAGAATGATCGGTATATCCGATCTTGATTCCCACATAAATTCTGTAGATCTTTTCTCTACAATTTATATTATAAACGATTTTTCTGATTTGTCAATGGATATTTGCAAAAAAATTTAAAATATGGTACAATAGTCAAGAGTGATAAAAATCAAAGTTTAGATTTATGCAATATGTACATATATTGTTGTGATTTATTGTGCATTATAAACATTTGGCTACTGAAAGGAAATCAAATATGAAAGCCTTTTTTTATACATTCGGCTGCAAGGTAAACCAATATGAAACAGAAAATATAAAGGAAGCAATGCTGTCCGAGGGGTATGAGGTCACGGAGGATTATGCTGATGCAGAGGTCTGTGTTGTAAATACCTGCACTGTTACCGCTCAGTCGGACTCAAAATGCCGACAGCTTATCCACAAGATAAAAAAAGCTAATCCTGAGTGTCTGATGGTTTTGGCAGGCTGTTTTCCGCAGGCTTTTGAAAAGGAAGCTTCTGCTCTTGACGAGTGCGGTATCATAGTTGGCACAGGTGCAAAAAAGGAGATACCTGCCCTTATAAAAAGGTATATCACAAGTGGCGAGCGTATTATCAGGATAGTTCCTCGTGAGAGGGGAGAGGCTTTTGAGAAAATGACAAACTCAGGTGCTGACCAAAAAACTCGTGCGTATATCAAAATTCAAGACGGCTGTGATCAGTATTGCACCTACTGTATTATCCCCACTGCTAGAGGACACATCTGCTCAAAACCTTTGGAGGATATCGCTCCCGAAGTTCAGCAGCTCGTTGACTCAGGTCACAAGGAGATAATCCTCACGGGCATAAATCTTTGCTGTTACGGCAGAGACTTTAAAAACGGCACACGGCTCATTGACGCTGTTGAAGCCGCCTGTGGCTGTGATGGCGATTACAGGGTGCGTATCGGCTCTGTTGAGCCTGAGCTTATTTCAGATGAAGATATCCTGCGAATGTCAAAGCTTGAAAAGCTCTGCCCGCATTTTCATCTTTCCCTGCAAAGTGGCTGTGACGAAACTTTGAAGCGCATGAATCGCCATTATGATACGGCGGAGTATGCTGAGCTTTGCGAGAAGCTTCGCAGACATTTTCCAAACTGCGCTATAACCACCGACATAATGGTGGGCTTTCCCCAGGAAACTGACGAGGAATTTGAAAAGTCGCTGGCATTTGCAAAGAAGATATCTTTTGCAGAAACGCATATTTTCCCGTATTCACGCAGACCTACCACTGTTGCCGACAAAATGAAAGGTCAGCTCGACCGCAAGACCAAGCACAGTCGTGCGGCTCAAATGGCAGATGTATGTAACGAAACAAAGGCTTTGTATCTCAAAAGCCTTGTTGGCACAGTGCAAGAGGTTTTATTTGAAAAGGAAACAAGCCCTCAGTGGCATCAGGGTCATGCACCAAATTATGTTACTGTGAAAATTCCAAGGGACAGCGAGGACGTTTCTTTGCGCCGACAGCTTTTAAAGATAGAGATAACCTCGTCAGATGGCGAGTTTTGTTACGGAAAACTTATATGAGTACAAAAAAGAGGACCGCAAATGCGATCCTCTTTCGTTATATCAGATTTTTCTGCGCTCAGCCAAGCTTTGCAAGAATTATCTCTTTCATTTTTCCAGGGTTAGCCTTGCCCTTTGAAGCCTTCATGCACTGACCTACCAGATAGCCCAGAGCATTTGTCTTTCCGCCCTTGTAGTCATTTACAGACTTTTCGTTTGCGGCAAGAACTTCGTCAGCGATCTTTTCAAGTGCGCTGTCATCAGAAACCTGTGCAAGACCCTGCTCCTTGATAATGTCGCTTACCTTTTTGTCCTCTTCAAGAAGAACTGCAAAAACTTTCTTTCCGCCAGCGTTGGAAATGGTCTTTGCCTCGATAGCAGCGACGAGATCAGTAAGATTGTCAGCAGTGAGCTTTGTATCTTTGAGAGTCTTGCCTGTTGCATTCATGTACTTAACAAGGTCGCCAAGTATCCATGTTGTATAGCACTTTGCAGGGAACTTGTCCTTTGCCATGCAATCGTCAAAAAGCTTTGCAAGGGAAACAGACTCAGCTATAAACGTTGCGTCCTTTATGTTCAGACCGAACTTCTTTACATATCTGAGTATCTTTACGTTTGGAAGCTCTGGGATACTCTTTTTAAGCTCGTCAACACGCTCCTGCTCAACAACGATAGTGAGCAGGTCCGGCTCAGGGAAGTAACGATAATCCTGTGCGTCCTCTTTTGAACGCATTGGAATGCTCATTCCCTTTTCGTCGTCCCAACGGCGTGTTTCCTGCTCGACCTTTCCGCCTGCTTCAAGAACAGCTATCTGTCTTTCTACCTCGTAGTCTATACCTCTTACAGCGGCAGAGAAGCTGTTTACGTTCTTCATCTCAGAACGTGTGCCGAATGGCTCGCCAGGCTTGTGAACAGATACGTTTACATCACATCTGATAGAGCCTTCCTGCATCTTACAGTCGCATATGCCAAGATACTGTAGGATAGATTTAAGTGTTTCAAGATAAACCTTTGCTTCCTGTGAGGAACGCATATCAGGCTCAGAAACTATCTCGATAAGCGGAACACCGCAGCGGTTAAGGTCAACAAGTGATACACCATGGAACTTGTCAGAGTGGAGAAGCTTACCTGCGTCCTCCTCGATGTGTATTCTTGTGATACCTATTCTTCTTTCCTCGCCGTCAACAAGGATATCAACATAACCCTTACCGCAGAGAGGAACTTCTGCCTGTGATATCTGATAAGCCTTTGGCAGGTCAGGGTAGAAATAGTTCTTTCTGTCCTGCTTGCAGACACGGTTTATCTCGCAGTTGAGTGCGTGACCCATTCTTATTGCATAGTCAACTACCTTTTCGTTAAGAGTAGGCAGTGTGCCAGGCATACCCATGCAGATAGGGCAAACCTGTGAATTGACTTCAAGACCGAACTGGTTCTTGCAGTCGCAGTATATTTTAGACTCGGTATTAAGCTCAGCATGAGTTTCAAGACCGATTACAACTTCGTAGCCTTTTACCATTTTTGTGACCCCTTTCCTTAAAGCTCAGGCATTTTGAATCCGCCAACAAGCTGCTCATAAGCATAAGCTGTGTTAAGCAGACGCTGCTCTGTAAACTTTCCGCCGATAAGCTGCATACCAACAGGCAGACCTTTGTCGTCATATGCACAAGGAATGCTTATTGCAGGCAGACCTGCAATGTTCACTGTAACAGTGCAGACATCGTTTGCGTACATTTTAAGGGGATCGTCAGTGTTTTCACCGATCTTGAATGCTGTTGACGGAACTGTAGGAGTAGCGATAACGTCAACGTCAGCGAACTGAGATGCGAACTCCTGCATTATTCTCTTCTGAACGAGCTTTGCTTTCTTGTAGTAAGCGTCATAGAAACCTGATGAAAGCACGAATGTGCCGAGCATTATTCTTCTCTTTACTTCGTCGCCGAAGCCCTCTGAACGTGTTCTCTCGTACATATCAACAAGTCCGTCATATTCTTCAGCTCTGAAACCGTATCTTACACCGTCAAATCTTGCGAGGTTTGAAGAAGCTTCTGCAGAAGAAATGATGTAGTATGATGAAAGTGCATAATCTGTAGACGGCAGAGAGATCTCCTTTACAGTTGCGCCCTGCTTTTCAAGCTCTTTCACAGCGTTCATTACAGACTGCTTAACAAATGGGTCGATACCCTCGCCGAAATACTCCTTTGGGATACCTATCCTCAGACCCTTTACGTCAGCTTTAAGGTCAGCCGCAAAATCAGGATACTCTCTATAGGAAGAAGTAGCGTCATACTTGTCATGACCAACGATAGCAGACTGTACCATAGCAACGTCCTTTACGCACATGCCGAGAGGTCCGATCTGATCCAGTGATGAAGCGAAAGCAACAAGACCGTATCTTGAAACGCTGCCGTATGTAGGCTTCAGACCTACAACGCCGCAGTATGAAGCAGGCTGTCTGATAGATCCGCCTGTATCAGAACCAAGAGTAACGATAGCCTCTCTTGCAGCAACAGCCGCAGCAGATCCGCCTGATGAACCGCCAGGTATCCTCTCTGTATCAAATGGGTTTTTAGTAGGCTTAAAATGTGAGTTCTCAGTTGATGAACCCATAGCGAACTCGTCCATGTTGAGCTTGCCTGTTACAACGATATCGTCAAGCTTGTTCATTACAGTTGCATTGAAAGGCGGAACATAATTGCCAAGCATTTTTGACGCACAAGTTGTTCTCAGACCCTTTGTTGAGATATTGTCCTTGATACCAACAGGTATACCAGCCAAAGGTGAAAGTTCCTCGCCCTTTGCAAGCTTTTCATCTATCTCAGCGGCTTTTTTCATAGCGTTTTCTTCGTCAAGTGTCAGATAAGCGTCTACCTTGCCCTCAACTGCTTTTATTCTGTCAAAAACAGACTTTGTAAGCTCTGCGGAGCTTATTTCCTTGTTCTTTATCATTTCTGACAAGTCGCAGGCATTTCTTTCAAAAAGTTCCAATTATAACACTCCTTACTCTACTGTTTTAGGCACGACAAGACAGCCTGCCTTTACCTGAGGAGCGTTCTGCATAAGCTCCTGTCTTGTGAATTTATCCTGAACAGCCACGTCTTTTCTGAGTATCATCGGGTTGTCAGGGTCAAGGGTCATTTCGTCCTGAATGTCGGGGAGCTTTTCAACCATTCCCACGATGTTTTCCATTTCTGACTCAAACTTATCAAGCTGATCGTCTTCGATGCGAAGTCTTGCCAGCTTGGCAATGTGTTTAATGTCAATGTTCATTTTACATTCCTCCTGTTTTATTTATATAAAAAGATATTATCTTATTTTATCATATCCTTGAACTGTTCTTCGGTGATTATTTCGATACCGAGCTGCTGAGCTTTATCAAGCTTGCTTCCTGCTTCCTCACCTGCAAGAACATAGTCCGTTTTTTTGGACACCGAGCCGCTTGCCTTGCCGCCGTATTTCTCAATGAGTGCTTTTGCTTCGCTTCTTTTCAGCGTCGGCAAAGTGCCTGTGAGAACAAAAGTCTTTCCTGCAAAGCGGTCGTCTATCTGTATCTTCTCATACTTTGTGTTTATCCCACATTCTTTGAGCCTTTGGATAAGCTCTATCATATGCTCTTCATGGAAAGCGTTGTAAACGCTTTGCGCCATTACGCCGCCAAAGCCGTCTATCTCGGATATCTGCTCAGCGGAAGCGTTCATGATGTTGTCAAGGTCGCCGAACTTGTCGCACAGAAGCTTCGCAGAAGCCTGTCCGATATTTCTTATGCCCAGACCAAACACCAATCTGTCCAAAGAATTGGACTTTGACTTTTCTATAGCACTAAGCAGATTGTTCACTGATTTTTCCTTGAAGTTGTCAAGCTGTAAAAGCTTGTTTTCGCTCAGAGTGTAAAGGTCAGCCACAGAGGTGATAAGCTTGTTGTCAAGAAGGGTGTGAACTATCTGCGGACCAAGTCCGTCAATGTTCATTGCGCCCTTTGAAGCAAAGTGGACGATGCTTCTGAATATCTGCGCAGGACATTCAACGTTCGGACACCTTACCGCCGCTTCTTCCTCGGACTTCACAAGCTTTGTTCCGCATACAGGACAGCACTCAGGGAGCGTGAAAACACCGTCGCCATGTTTTTCCACAGAACCCAGCACCTCAGGGATTATATCTCCTGCCTTGCGCACCTTGATGATATCCCCCACGGAAATGTTTTTCTCTCTTATAAAATCCTGATTGTGTAGGGTCGCCCTTGAAACGCTCGTGCCTGCAAGAAAAACAGGCTCAAACACGGCCACAGGTGTTATAGCACCAGTTCTGCCCACGTTAAGCTCTATATCAAGTAGCTTTGAGGTCTTTTCCTCAGGCGGAAACTTGTAAGCCACAGCCCACTTTGGCACTTTTGCAGTTGCACCAAGTATCTCACGCTGTCTGAAATCATCGACCTTTATAACAACGCCGTCAATATCGAATGGCAGGTCAAAACGCTTTTCTCCGATAGCCTTTATGCAGCCTATGACCTCATCAGCGGTAGACACACGCTTGTAATCAGGGATAGTCTTGAATCCCAGTGTTTTCAGATAGTCAAGAGACTTCTTGTGGGAAGTAAGCTCTTTGCCCTCTATCTGCTGAACATTGAACACAAAGATATCAAGCTTTCTTTTTGCCGCTATCTTAGGGTCTTTCTGTCTAAGAGAACCTGCGGCGGCGTTCCTTGGGTTTTTGAAAGGCTGCTCGTCATTATCCTCCTGCTCTTTTACAAGTTTCAGGAAAACATTTCTCGGCATATATGTTTCACCTCTGACTTCTATCAAAGGCAGTTCCTCATTTATTTTTATAGGAATGGACTTTACAGTTTTCAGATTAGAAGTAACGTCCTCGCCCACAAAGCCGTCTCCACGGGTAGAACCTATGGCAAGCTCACCGTTATGATATTCAAGGGATACCGAAAGTCCGTCTATTTTAGGCTCAACAACGAATTGCGGTTTATCCACGGTCTGCTGAACTGTCTCAATAAAGCTTCTCACCTGTTCAAAGGAAAAAACGTCCTGCAAAGAACCCATTTGCACACGGTGTGTGACTTTCTCAAATATTGATATCGCCTTGCCGCCTACACGCTGAGTAGGGGAGTCGCTTCTGATAAACTGCGGAAACTGCTCCTCAAGACCCTTTAGTTCCTGCTGGAGCATATCGTATTCATAGTCTGTGATCTCGTTCCTGTCCTCAACATAGTAAAGCTGAGAGTGATAATTCAAAAGCTTCACAAGCTCGTCTATACGTTTTTTAGCGTCCTGTTCGTTCAAAATAACACAACTCCATTTCTGCCAACTTTTTACGGCATATCATACGCAGGGCAATACCACATAAGGATTGTACGCAAGATGCGTAGCCAGATTTTTCGTTAGCTTGTATAGAAACGACGCAGGAATACTTCCGTATTTCAAGGAGTTTCTGTGAGAGATAACGGAAAATCTGCAAGCAGATTGCGTGCAAAGCCGTTAGGCGTGCCTTATGCGGTATTGCCCTTTATATTATACCATAATTGCTGGTGAAATACAAGCCTTTTTTCTATAAACTGCGAAAAAATCAGCCTTTTCCCTTGTCTAAGTACATATCAGGTATCTCCCCTACGATAACAGTTTCGCTAACGGGATAGTCATAGCTCACCACGATATCCGTAGAGTGTGCAGGAAGAATGGCTGTCATTTCTATGGTCACAGTGAGATAAAGGCTGTATTTTGTCTGATTTATCCCTGCTTCCGTTAAATCGCTTTTAAGTTCTGTTTTTGCCGCACCTATCTGATGAAGCCGCAGTGGTATGTCAAAACCTCTGCCTGTGAGGATATTTATTCCTGAAAGTGTGCCGATGGGTACGCTGAGTTTTGTACCCTCAAGCTGTGAAAGGCTTTCGTTCACAGCCCTTGAAACACTGCTTTGAAGCCTGTTCACAGCGTTCGTGTCGCTGTTTATGGAGGTTATCCTGCCGTCAGTTTCAGATATCTTTATATAACTGCTCTGGGGCAGTTTTTCCAGCTCTCTGCTTATGGCCGCATTTATCACGTCAAGTGCCGCCTGCTTGCTCTCAAACTCGCTTATTTCGCTGATGTGCCTTGAAAGCTGTGCAAAAAACACCGTCGTGAGCAGTGCAAGAATAATAACGACAGCAAGAATTATGTATGAAATTCTGTTCTTGAAAGAACGCTTGTGGACGCTCAAAAAAATCACCGCCTTTGGCTTATTATATACCAAAATGCGGTGATATGTGATTATTTTACTTTAATTCAACGATAGTTACGCCGTCCTCACCCTCTCCGTAAACGCCTTTTCTGAATGATTTTACAGACGGGTGGTGTTTAAGCGCACGCCTTATGGCGTCACGGAGAATACCAGTGCCTCTGCCGTGGATTATGGT
>OHLJ01000895.1_pt1 | contig 15356 bp, 9 predicted proteins | sample 1568991 | NCBI WGS metagenome assembly OHLJ01 (sample SAMEA3879601, study PRJEB24766) | human gut metagenome | biome: human-associated habitat; feature: feces | place: USA | collected 1985/1987
TATAAATTTAAAGTTTTTCTATTATGAACAAAAAATTTTTAAGTGCAATCCTGTTCGGAGCCTTGATGGTTTCTTCGACAGGAACATTTGTATCTTGTAAAGACTATGATGATGACATAGACAATTTGCAGGAACAAATTAACAAACTGGCGACTAAGGAGGACATGACTTCTCAGATCGCTACTTTGCAGGCTGCTTTGGATGCTGCAAAGACAGAGGCTGCTGCTGCAAAAGCTTCAGCAGAACAGGCCGTGGCTAAAGCAAACAGCGCAGAATCCACTGCGACAGAAGCTGAAAAAGCTGCCGCACAAGCTGCCTTGGATGCTGCTAATGCTAAAGCAGAAGCAATCAAGGCTGCTCAAGATGAAGTTGCTAAAGTAAAAGCTGAATTGGAAGCTGCTATTGACTCTAAATTTGAAGCTGAAAAAGAAGCATTAGCTAAAACAATTTCAGAACTGACTGAAACTGTTACAAAATTAACAGGCTTGACGACTGATATGATTACCAGTATCGACTTACAGACAGCAGAAGGATTTACAACTCAGCTTGATTTGAATTATTATCAGATTGCAGACAATAAGACATGGGGTGGAAAAACTTCTTATACCTTTGGTAAAGATATGGAAGGTAGCTTTACTGTTAGTGCAGGCGAAATCTTTGCTAATCCGGCTTCATTGTTGGTGTCTGTTGCTCCTGCCAATGCAGCGTTACCTGCTGAAATCCTGTCTATTGTAGATAGTGAAGGTACCAGCATCAATGATTATATTAACTTAACTTCGTCTTCTTATACTGATAAATTGTATAAGGGTGCAAGAGCAGCTTCTAATGGTTTGTACACTGTTACAGCTGAATTGAAAAAGGATGCAGATAAGAAAGCATTCGCTAAATTACTAGATAATGGTAAAACAGCGGGTGATAAGAAATATGTAGCATTTGCTGTTGCAGCAACAAAAGAAAACAGAACTGTAACTTCTACTTATGATGTTACTATCCAGTCTAGTACAACAGATCTAACAGCAGCTAAAGAAATTGATACAAGATCTACTATCAAGTCTTCTATCAAAGAAGAAGGCACGTTGAAAGAATGGAATGGTTATAATGGTGGAACACCTTCAGGTACAGCTACACCGAATACTGAAAATTGCTATCCGGTTGTTGACGGTAAAGAATTTACTATCAAAGCCGCTTCTAAGGCTGACGCAGTTGCTACTGAAACAACTACAAGTAAAGTATTGGCCAGCTATGTAGTAGTTGACATCAATAATAAAGCTCTTTCTACAACCGATAAGGCTGCTATCAAGAGTTTGACTATCACAGGCGATGTAAATAAAGTAAGCAAAGAAAATGTATTTAATATCGCTATTGGTGGTACATATTCCAAGGGTGTAGTTGTGCCTTTGAAGGTTGTCACTATCGACTATACTGGTGTAGAAACCTCACGTGTAGTATGGGTTAAGGCAGGTGGAAGCTCAGAAGTAGCTCAGACAGTATCTTATATTATCACTCCGAATGCAAAAGTTGCTGATCCGATTACTTATGCTTATGAGCAAATTCAGAAGTTTACAATTCCTGCAGGATATGCTTCTTATGAATTGTCTATAGTAGATAAAGAAGACGCTATCAATTTCAATGGAAACTTGTTATCATTCTACGAAGACGCTAAGGGTGACAAGGCTTCTAATGATCCTGCTAAGGTTGCTTATGCTAAATTTGCTACAACAGTTAACTTGCAGACATTGAAAGACAACAAGGTATACGAAGGTACTGTTAAGTTCTTCGACAAAGAAGGTACATTCTTGTCACAGAGCGTTGTCAAGGTTCAGAAAGTATTGCCTACTGTATTACCCGAAGGCTTCTCTATCAAGACTAACCAGCTGGATGCACAGGGCGTTTACAACTGCTACTTAGTTCCTAACTCTTGGACAGCAGATAAAACAACTCCTAACACTAATACTGGTACTATGGCAATGAGCCATGTATTCAACTATGGTAAGGCTGCCGCAGCAGACTACGAAATCACATTCGCAGGAGCTAAGAAAGATAAAAATAAAGATGTTGACAATACAGTGACTGGTGATAAGTCATTGACTGTAGCTAACAGCTATATCGACAATAAGACCCAGCATACTACCACTGTGGTTTATAACTATGGTGCTATCTCTTCTGAGAAGAAAGATGGTAAATTCATAGATTATACAGTAGATGCAGCTTCATTCCCGACAGTATTCAACTGTATCTATAACTATGTAACTCCGACTTACTCTTGGAGATGGGCTACACTTGCTGATTTGAACTTGAAAGCAACAGACAAACTGCCTTATAAGACTACATTGACTTATGGTACTAATAGTTATGAAGTTACTGTTCCGACTGCAGATGTCTTTGCTAAGTACATTAAGGGTGTAAGCTCTCGCGATGGTCAATATAGCGCATTCTTGAGCGCACCTTATGAAAATAGCTTGAAGATTAAAGAAGCTCATTTGGTAAGTAATGGCAATAAGGAAGTAGATGAATACTTCAATGTAGAAATTACTGCTGATGGTAATGATATCAAGGGCTTCACTGCTACATCAGTTTCTAATGAAACCAACCCGACAGCTGCTGTCGCTTCAACATTGAAGGTTACAGTATATGATATGTACGGACACGAATATGTTATCGAATTGCCGATGACTGTTAATCCGCGCTAATCTGCCGAAAGGTTAACATAAATAAAAAGAGCGATCCCGAAATGAGACCGCTCTTTTTTATTTAAGAAATCTAAATAGTTATTCTCTTACAGTAATTGTACCGAAACAAAAGAATATTTATGTCACTATAAATCAACAATATAACTACCAAATAAAAAAACTACTCCATCTATTGGTTATCTATAGAAAATCTAAATAGATTTTTATATGTTATCAACGGAGGACAGTTTGCACGAATAATTACATTTATTGAAAGATAGGGAAGGTTTTCTATTATTTCAAAATGCACCTTAATAGTGCAAAATAAGCAAATATATGCACAGCCGGAGTTACTAATTATTTAAAGAGAGGTTATTCCAATAATAAATCCGACCGGTGATTCTCCACCAAATCAAGGTTAGGATAGATAAAGCGGAACCAGAACTGCAGAAAAATGTCTTTCAGCTTGTACTTGACTCCCTTGCTCCGTTCAGACGCAAAGATGGGACGCATCTTCTTCAAAAGGGTATAATTGATTTCAAGGTTGCGCAGATAGGCACTTGTGGTGATACCTAAAACTGAATCAATCTCACCGGATGTGTTTTTCCCGTCAGCTATCAGGCTCAAGATAGAATAGTAAACGGCCCCCTCTTTTCTAAATTCCATATTGATCAAGTCGTTCCCTTCTGTAAGAAAAGGCATGTATTCATTGGTAAAGCAAGTAAGCATCCGTTCTTTCTTGAAAGCACCTTCGTCCATCAATGTTTCTATATATTTTGCCACCCCACCGGTCAGCATATAAAGACAAAGCAAATCTGCCGGAGTATAAGCAGGATGATAATGGCTTAGAATCTGTTTCTGTGTTGCTATGCTGAACGGCTGCAAGTCCAGACGCTTGGTCATCCGTCCATACATGGCCGATTTTTTATCCTCAAACAGTTCTTTCATCAGTGAATAGATGGAGCCGCAAGTAATGAAGTTTATTTTCATATCCGGCTTGTATTTATCCCATAATTCTTGCATGTCGGCAAATATACTCTTACGTACATAAAAGAACTCCTGTACTTCATCTATCACCAGGTTCAATTGGTTCTGAGTGGCATACGAAAACAGAATATCAAAAATATCACGCATGGAGCGTACCGATCCGTAAACGGATATACCAAGTTCCCTCTGTATCTGTCTTTGTATATTTTGCAAATATACCTTTGTTTAGAGCAGCAAGAATTGTGATATAATTTATCTTGAGTATAGAAATACCGGGAGGATTATTGTTACATAGTCTGAAAAATATAAATCTTTCATACCAATCATAAATCAGGCTCAAAACATGGATGATCATCTGTTCATTCGCAGGTGGAAATGCTGAGATTATCTTCATTTTAAATGCCTCAGCGATAAAATCCGGTTGTTCCTTTTCTCCTTTCATCTATCGCTGAAACTCCCTGCCCATAGGCGTTCCGGCTATGAAGGGGCTCCTGTCATTGCTCTGTCAGCCTCCTTTCAGCCTGCTCTTTCACATTTTTTGTGAAGGAATAAAACGATACGGGCTGAAATGGAAGTGAGGGGAAATGGTTTCAGATTTAACCGGCTGATTTTCTGTGCATATTACATAAGATGACAGGATGAGGGGAAAAGGGAGCGTATCGGATTAGTGGGGGAGTAATACACGGAACAGACTAGGTCTGTAAGCTGAACAGGCTAAGTCTGTGCACTGAACAAGCTGGCGTGTTTTAAAAACGTATAGTTGTTTTTTAAAAGCCTGAAGATGTTTTCTTAAAAGTTGAAGACGTATTTTTTAAAGCTCAAGGTGTATTTTAAAAACATAAAGGCGTATTCAACAATAACATTAGTAACGTGTCAGCTCGTATGTTAGTAACGTGTAAGCCCACACGTACATAAGCATCGGGTCACACATACGCAAGCATCGGCCTACACATACGTATGTATTGCGCCCTGTATCCATTGAATTTTGCCCCAAGTTCCATTAAATCTTGCACCAAGTTTCATCGAATCCTGCACCAAGATTTGCCATATTTCCGCCCCCTCTTGACAAACGCCTTTTTATGTTGTATATTTGTAGTTTGCCAAACTTAAAAAAGTAACTCATGAATGTATTCGCTACTCTCAAAACAGTCTTCTTCGGAAGCAAATTCCTGTCAAGCCCTGTTCCTATTGACGGAACACCGCGTCGTGATCTCGTATCCGCTCTCAACGGGCTGATGCCGCTTTGCCGGACTATACCCGGCGTGCGTCTGGCGCTGGATATCCGCGAGGGCCAAGTAGTTCTGGCATTGAACTGGACTCCGCGCACCGACGGGAATGCTCCCACGGGCAGTTACCACTACATCGTGTCGGACGAAGACGGAGTAAGAGAGATGGCCGACTCACAGGTTCTTCTCACTGAAAACGGTAAGGATAACCTGCCGGGGAGTATGGACGATTCTCGGACACATCCGACAGTCTCAACTGAAAAGACAGAGAAGGATTCCGCTCACTTGAAAAAAGATGTTCAGAAAAAAGCGGGACCAACCTCCCCAGAAGATACTGGCAAGAAAGCGAAATCACATACCCTGATGCAGGAAGTGACCGCTTTCCTCACCTCCCGCTACCGCTTCCGGTTCAATGTGCTTACTGAAGAAACTGAAGTGGCAAGTGTAGAAAACAACATTCCCGATACTCATCTGCGTTACGCCAAAGTGGACGAACGATGGATGAACTCACTAAGTCTGGAGGCTATTGAAACGGGCATAGACTGTTGGGACAGGGACATTCAACGCTTTGTGCGCTCACGCCGCATCAGTGAATACCATCCCTTTACTGCCTATTTTGAGCAGCTTCCCGAATGGGACGGCACGGACCGGGTGTCCGCGTTGGCACGCAGGGTGTCCGACGACCCGGTATGGGTGAACGGTTTCCACCGTTGGATGCTGGGACTCTCTGCCCAATGGATGCAGCTCAATCCGGATAACAACCGCGCCAACAGTGTGGCTCCCCTGCTGGTGAGCAGTCGCCAGGGATTGGGGAAAAGTACGTTCTGCCGTCTGCTGATGCCCGATAGGCTGAAATCCTACTACACGGAAAGTTACGACCTAAGCTCCCCGGCATCCGCCGAAGCCAAGCTGGCTGCCTACGGATTAATCAACCTGGATGAATTCGACAAACTAGGTACGTCCAAAATGCCTTTGCTGAAGAACCTGATGCAAGCCTCCGCACTGAATATCCGCAAGGCTTACAAACACAGCGCTTCATCGCTTCCCCGTATTGCCTCGTTCATCGGCACCAGCAACCGGGAGGATTTGCTGGTAGACCGCACCGGCTCACGCCGCTTTCTTTGCGTCAGTCTGAAGCATGCCATAGACTGCACCACGTCCGTAGAGCATAAGCAATTGTACGCCCAGCTTAAAACAGAACTTCTATCCGGTGAACGAAGCTGGTTCAATAAAGAAGAGGAACAGACTATACAGCAACATAATGCCCTATTCTACAAGCATGTACCCGAAGAAGAGGTGTTCCGCCTTTGCTTTCGCTTTGCTACAGAAGAGGACAATCCGCAGGAAGTGCTTAGCCTCTCCGCCACCCAACTGTTTGAACGTATGAAGGCCGCCCATCCTTCGATCATGAGAGGGATGACCGCCTACAGCCTGAGCCGTATCCTGCCCCAGCTGGGCGAACGGGTACATACCACCAAGGGAAATGTATACCGGGTGGTAGAATGTTAACTTTCAATTAATTGAGAATTTATCTATGGAAATGAGATTCCCGGTATGGAAGTCGATTAGACGCATTCACACTCTCAAGCATATATTGTCAAGAAGTGTGAATGCCCTTTTCTAGTATATGAATGGGTCATCCGGCATCATAATGAGCGCTGCATACCAAACGTATTTTGTATTTCACCGTACTCCCTGCCTGTAAAAATTTGGATGAGGTTTTAAATCCGAATGCATATATGCTCCCGTTATGATCATATACATACCGTTTCTCAATATCCAATAACGGGTCTCCGTTTCTTAATCCCTCTATGGTTTCATTCAGTTCATCCAGTGATGATCCGCTGAACGTCTTATGCAATATTTTTGCCTCCTCTTCAGTCGGAAGATGCCATCCGTCTGCTTCCTCCTCCTGTATGATATTCCGCACATCGGAAGCGAATCCACTCCACTCATCCAGACTCATCAACAAAATATCCGCCCCTGTGGAACTTGCATTCTCTATGCCAGCTACAATACCGCCGTTCCAGATACCGCCAATTTCGGGTAGCCCGGAAAGATCCGGATTAATGGAAGGCGGCTCACTACCGCCATTACCTTCATCAGCACCGCCAAAATTGAATTTGATGTCTACCGGAGCCTTCCATTCACCTGATATCAAACTGCCCCCTACCGTGACATCACCCGAATAGCTGCCCCCGATATTCAATGGCACGTTCGCTTCCGGCTTTCCTTTGAAAGTGTATCCAAACGTCTTTGTCTGACTATTATCTTCCAAGGTTATGGAAAAAACAGTCTGAGAGCCGCTCCCCGGAAAAATATAAAAAGGCTTTGCACTCCAAATTCCACCCGGCTCAGACTCACAAATAATTTCCGTACTCTTGTCTTTGCCGGAATACTCCCTTGTAAACGACAGGGAAGAATATAAAGGCGAAATCTGCAAACTCACCTTTTTAACGTTTGCCGGTATATCTTCCAAACTGATATTGACTAAAGATACAGCATAATAGAGGGTTACAGAAACAGATATATTTTTCTTATTGGCAATTGTCACAGTTGAAGTGCCCATCATTAGCGCGCGTGAGCTTCTGTTATTTTCTTTCATAACAATTACATCATCAAGGCTAGGATCTTTCGGAACGATATATTCTTCTCCCAAACCGGCTATTGCAACAATAGTATATCGGGCAGGAGGTAACTTCATTTCAATCTGGGCGTTATCTGTCATTTTCAGACTGGCAGAACAGCTGCCGTCCTCTGCAAACGCATAGATATAGGCCGGATAATTAATCTGGGATTCTCCGCTAGACCTGGCAGATATCTTTAAAGGAAGATTTGTTTGCGAGACTCCGTCTTCATCGTCTTCTTCATCATACATCGGGCGTTGGCAAGAAACAGCAGACAGTAGCAATAGAAACAGAAGCACCTTTAATTCGGTTAATCTATAATTCATAACATATTATTTGTTTGTGGGTTTATTTCTTCTCCATTTATAACTATATCCTCTTCTTCATTTCCCGGAGTCCAACCCGAAATACTTCCTCCCGTTATAATTACATTTCCGTCTTTTACTACAATATTGTATTTATGAATACATCCGGACAATAAGCCCGGAGACAGGTCGTCTCGTCGTGTTATGTAATATTTGTTGTTACGGGTATATTCAATGGTGAGATTAACAGAATGGTTTTTCACGGCTTTCGGATCAATGTTTCCGTCATTCTCGCCCCCGTTCAGGATAAAATAAAAAGAAACATCCTGATTGTTCATGGTGTGTGACGGAGTAATCTGGAAGGTTTCCTTGGGAGTTTCGCTGATGGTGATGCTGTTCGTTTCAAAGGAGTAGTATCCTTGGGTCGTCAACCCATTTCCTTCAAGTCTGATTTTGTCAATAACGGCCTGTGCCATATCTCCTTCACCCTTTATGTTTATCTTTAATAGTGACAAAACGTGCTTAAATGAATAATCGCCCGAAAAGGCCACATTGCCAAGGTCGGTATCGTAGGAAAGCTTCCTGGATGCTACTAGAAAGTCATATTGGTCAATATTTTCCCAAGTCCCGTTCTGGCTGTCGAGAGAAGGCATTTTTATATTTTCCTTACTTTCGGCTTTGGAACCGGAGTGGGGATAATATGCGTAAAAAGTATGTTCCTGGTTTTTATCTTTCCAAAAGACACTCTTTTCTGTAGTCCAGGAAGTTCCATCGAATATCCAGCGGACGGCGCTGTCATTGTCCATAAAAACACCTATATCATCGGTTTTACTAAAACTAGCGATGGCATTTTCATGATCTTGCAAGTAGCGTGCTCCGGAAACTGTTTTCCCGATTCTTGCCATAATGGATACCGTGTACTCTTTTTCTTGTGATTGCTCTAATTCCTCACTACCTTGGCAGGCAGAGAAGTACATGAACGTCAATAGCGATACATACAATGATCTTTTCATTCTTTTATTTTATAATAGTGAGGGACAAAACATCAGCTTATCCGTTAAAATTAAAATGAGGACAAGTTGAATTGGTCGAGGATTAAAGCATGTCTGCTTATTGTCGGTAAGAAATTAAACTTGTGTTCGGCTGCGAAAATAATTCATTCTTAGCAAAAAGAAAAACAAAATGATAAAAAGATGAAAATTAAATGTGTTATGCCGGCAACAGCATGAACATTCTTACCGGTATATTCCCATAAAAAATAGTGGAAGGCAATCTTTTGTTTAACGCTTTAGGCTGACTATGACTAAATCTTACCTGTAAATTATTTCCTTCCATTCTTCCACAGTACGTGTAAGGGAAGAAAAATTCACCCCGATACAGACTATTTTACGGTTATCGGTCAAATAAGATCGGGCATAGCCTTTCTCTGCTATTTGCTGTAAAGCCTCCTCTGCTGTTCCGTCCATCTTGAATTCGAAAATGTAAACATATTCGTCCATTTCCAATATGCAGTCCACTCGTCCGAAGCTCTGGCGATTCTCACAATGGATTGCACGGCAATAAACTCCTATCAAACGGAGAATCAGATAAAAAGTGTATTGGAAATGTTTCTCAGTCATATCCAATTCCTTCAAGGAAGCGTGAGAGTCATACGGGATGCTTGCAAGAAAGGCGGTCAGAGAATCACAAAAAGCGGAGGTGTTCCCTTGCTCAAGGCAAGTAACAGCATCGATAATCCAGCTGTTGACCTCTCCACCTCCGGGTTTCAAATAATGTGCTGCCAATACGGACAAGAACCCTTTACGCACCTCATTATTGGGAAAATCGAGCAGATAAGTTCCCATACGTCTATTATATTCTTTAATAGTGAGATATCCGCTCTGATAAATCATGGGTAGAGGCTGTTCCACATCAGCCTTATAATCCACAAACAAAGAGGGAACATAATAACGTCCGGCAAGTTCGTTTATCTGCTCGCGGCTGTGTTGCAGCAGACGAACCAAATAGGTGGGAGTACCTGTAGAGAACCAGTAATCACGAATTGCCATACTGTCAAAAGCATTAAGAATGCTGAACGGATTGTAAATGTCGGTCATCCTCTCTCCAAAATGATATCCGTCATATTGCCGTCTGAGAAGTTCCTTCATTTCTTTCACTGTGTACTGATATTTAGCAGCCAACTGTATGGTGGGTTCTTCGAAAAATGCTTCCAGCTCATTCTGGGTGATACCGCACAAGGCTTCGTACCGTTCATCCATACTGATATCCTTAGGCTGGTTAAATCCACTGAAAACACTTACTTGGGAAAACTTTGTTACTCCGGTCAACAATACGAATCTCAAGTATTGATCGGCTCCTTTAAAGGTAGAATAAAAGGATTTCAATATTTCCCGGTTATGGTTCTCCAACAGAACTTGCTTTCCATAATCATCATAAAAACAAGCTTCCGTATCTAATACATCCAAAATAGGTTTGTCATATTCATCAATCAGAACCACCGCACGCCGCCCTGTCTGTTCATAAGCCCGGCGAAGTATTTCAATGAAACGGGTTCCTATGGTTGTATAATTGGGATTCTTGCCATAAATATCTTCCCAGTTCCCTAAATAGCCTTCAATGGTAGCCTCCAGAATTCCGGGTTGTGTATACAGTCCTCCATTAAAGTCTATACGGAAGATAGGATACTCATACCAGTCCTTTTCCAATCCGTCGATTTCCAGTCCGGCAAACAAATCTTTGCGTCCCTGGAAATAACAGGCAAGGGTACTTACCAGCAGGCTTTTGCCAAAACGGCGTGGACGGCTCAAGAAATAAGTCTTGCCTTGTGTTACCAAGTTGTAAATCAAACCGGTCTTATCCACATATACATAGCCATCTTCACGGATTTGGTCAAAACTCTGTATTCCAATAGGGTATTTCATATTTTGTTGCGGTTCTAGAATGAATGATAAAACAAAGATATTAGTAAATGACAAACAAAGCAAATAAAGGATTTGTTTTTTCTGCTTATGACAAGTTTTTCCGTTTCTTATTAATGGATAATCGCCTGTTTCTGTCCATATATATTGGCATTCTGTCCTTTAAAGGATACTTTGAAAAGTATTTAGAATCTATCTATTCTGCAATAAGATATACTTCTTCTACTGAATTTGCTATATCATTGTTTGTCAGTGTTATACATATTATCTAATGTGTATTAATATCTTTATACCATTGTAGTTTTGTATATTCTTCATTCAAGTCATTAAGTTCTCTCTGCATGATAAAAGTGGTCATACCTGAAAAGGCGGTGATAGGGAATGTTCCTTCTTCCGTAGCATAAAAAGGAGTATTTCTTTTGTAAACCACACATTGGCTGATACACTCTTGAAGTGCATTGTATGTATTTTCATCTGATAATGATTGATAATATTGAGCGAAATCAAAAAAATAGAATGGGGCTTTTAAAACTCCATCATAATTTTGAAGGTTACCGACCGGGAGAAAAGAGCCGGATGTTTCTGTATTGATCTGTCGTATCAAATTCGCTAAATTTGATAATCCGGCAGTTTTTATTATGCTAATGGTAGCAGAACGTTTATCGCCTTCCATCAAATTCCAATAATGAAAATAATTTTCTGCAAATCTTTGCAAATCAGCATTTTCTTCAAGCAGACAGGAAATACTGCCGGTATAGATAGGAGTAAATCCCGGAGATACTACTGGGGCAGAGGAAGCCATGATATATGCTGCTTTATTTCTTAATTCATAAGCCACCTCAATACCTGCCATATTACATGCTTCAAAGATTATGAATTCAAATAAATGGTCCGGGAGGGCCATGGCAAAATCTGTTATTTCCATTTCATTGTCATTATCGATGATGATAGACCGCGAGCCATTAACCAATGTATGTGGAGGAAGCCAGCCACTGCCATGGGAAAACACGATTAGACCGTAGCTTTTAGCAGGATAAAGCCGAGTTACGTCGTTTATAACTCGTTTAAGCACTTGGGGGGAGGCTGAGTTTTCTTGGTCATAGGTATGTATGGTAATATAGCCTTTCTCACTTTTTCCATCAATTTCCATCAATCGTGGAGAGTCCTTAAATGGTGTATCCTGATACACTATTATATTTCCATCTGTCCCGTCTTCCCATCCATTTTTAATTTGAACAAGTTTGTCATAGGTTTCGGCATCAAGATTATTATCTCCTCCCAGATAAACCAATAGTGTCCGTGCAGGTAAAACAACAGGGGTGTCATTTTCTTTATGACAGCCACATACTAATAACAGAAAACAGACAGCATATATATACTTCATACACAATATAATTGGATAAACGATTATAAAAACTAAAAGAGGGGAACATTTTGCCCCCCTCTTTTTTTATAAACAATGAGCGTATTAATTACTTGTCATTGTGCTTCTTAACTTGGATTTGGATAGTTCCAACAGAATGTCCAAGACCATTCTTCCAAGTATGGTCGCAGATACCGCCCCACTTGTGATTTACACAAACTTCTACATCAATAGTAAATGGTTGAGCAATATCTTCACCATTGTTGATCCATGTGATAGTCTGCTTAGCATTATCAAGTTTGATCTTCTTCATGTTTTCAGCATCCAGTTCACTTCCGTCAGCAAAGTATGCCTTAGAAACCTTGAAGTTAACAGTTGTATTAACATCGAATACATTATGGTCAACTACCAGTTTCTTTGACCAACCAGCTTGATCACCTGTCTGAACCAAAGTATTATTCTTAGCCATATCTTTGTGATCATAGATAACATGGTTGTTATTGAATTGTGCCTGAGCACCTTCAGACCACAGATAATCTGACAAGAAGAATGCATCCTTCAATGATACTGTATTTTCAGCTTCCTGATACTTGTCATACAAAGGACCTGCTTCGTAAGCGTGGAATACCATCGGAGTTACAAATGCAACTTCAAATTCATCGATAACCACTGTAGAACGTCCATTTTCAGGAGCAGGAGCACCAGTATAAGTAGTAGTATGATCTTTGGCCCAAGGAGTATTGTTTACCATATTGATAGTATCGCAAGAGAAGTTATTGTAATCTTCTTTAGCATACTTGTTATGAGCATTGGCTTCCTTGTTGCAAGTACCATACAATCCGTCAACATCTTCATTGAAGCTTACTACGGCACGCATTTTGATCTTCTTCAAATCCTTAGCGTCAGCAGCATTGATCCAAGCACGTCCTTCGTCTGTAGCCTCCAAAGCGATATACCACTTGTTGTCTTTACCTTGATACAAACGGATGCCGGAATTGTGACCGTCAACTATCTTAGATGCGTTATTATGCTGGTCAACCAATTCGAATGACAAGGTAGCTCTAGCCCAATCCTTATCATGAGTCTGACCCTTATAAGGATTATAGTTGATCAAATCGAATTCGTCATTCAATGCTGCAACCATTTCATAAGTTTTAGGATCATCAAAGTTATCGTATCTACCGTGAGCAATGAAGTAAGAATCATCTACCCAGTTCAACTTAGTCTTTTCAGGAGCAACTACATCCGGATACTTCACATTGATAGTATAAGTAACATGGATGTCAGATAATCCCTTATGATCAGCATTTGGCTTGTATGTACCCTTAACAGTGTAAACGTCGTGATCGTCATGACGAGAGAATGCTGTATTCTTCACTGTAACGAACAACTGATTGTATTCTTCAGGTTTAAAGTTCGGATCTAATGAATAGTCTGCATTATCTTTTCCATCCCATGCATATACAGCGTGTTGTTTAGCCTCATCTGCTGTTGCAAATTCAGGAACGAAATCATAAGTCTTACGGAATTCGTCTTTACTCAACTGTACATCTTTATGGTTGAATATCTTATCCATATCCATGTCAAGAACTTGATTGATATGTTTCAGAGTGACGTCTTTTGTTTCTGTAATATTAATTTCAGGAGCAACAACTGCATTGCGTACAATGTGAATCTTGATGATTGCTGTTTTAACTACATTACCATTGTCTTCACCCGGTGCTACCAGTTTCACACGAACAATAGGAGTTCTGTCTATAGCAGCTGTGTGGTTGGCATCTGTTTCTGCGCCCCAAATCGGGTCCGGAGTTTGTTTTACTGTAGCAACACCATCTTTGGTAACATCCAAATAACGTTTTGTCTGGTTAACGCCATCATAATAGAAGTCAACCGGTTCAAACACCAATGAATAGTCATCAAAACCATTCTCCATCAGAGGATACTGAGCGTCTTGGGCTCTACCCATACGTTTGTCAAAGAATGAAGTTACGATGTCCTTCAAATTTTTTGAATGTCCATCACCTGTATAGTTCAATTCTACAACAATACGTTCTGCATCATCTTTAGATTCAGCATCTCCTTTATATAACTGGTTTTCAGCATTGGCTTCGAACTTAGCTTTATCTGCTTGATAAGCCTTCAATTTAGCCTCTTCAGTACCGGTCGGATTCAAGGTGTTAAGATAATATTCATCTTTGATGAATTCTCTATAATTTACCTTGTTAGGAGCAATTGCATTTTTAATCTGAGCAGGAGCGTTAGTTTGGTCAAATGCATCAGCTACTTTAACCAAATGTACGTTTTTCTGCAAAATTACTTCATGCTTGGCGGGAACAAAATCAGAATGAACGATTTGGTCATTGTTCTTAATTCTCAATGAATATACTGTTCTTTCGTCCAGATTAGATTGTTCAGCAAAAGCCCAGTCCTTTACACGGAAGTTTAACATACCATGTCCTTCTTTATAAGATTCAACGGTAATTTTTCCATCAGTGTACAGTTTTTGTCCAGCGTTGAACAATTCCCAATTCTTGTTATTCGTATTGTAGTTCCATATTTCAGCAGTATCACGAACAAATCCTACCACTTCCATATCTTTGAATGATACGCTGTTAGGATTTACCTGATACTTCACGTCTGCCTTACCTGAGTAAACGATTTTAAATGTGCTAAAGTTATTTGTACCCCAATCTGCACCTGTAATCTCTGTTTTACCTGCCACACTATCAGTAACGATGGTAGGGAAATGGATTCTGGCAGCTTCACCTTCAGAAAGGAAAGTAGGGATAAACTTAACTCCGCTAACTACAGAAGTAGCTTTAGGCATACTGATAGTCTTTTTAGTGCCATCAGCATAAGTAATAACTAATTCATAAGCTGATTCACCTTCTTCTACTGATACTACATAATCATCAGCAGAAGTACCTGGAGTACCCGGAGTACCTGGTTTGCCCGGTTCACCTTGTTCTCCTTTTGCACCATTGTATAATTTAATGGTCTCTCCATCACTGAATTTGATTTCATAACCACCATTACCATCAGTGAACGGAGTACAGCTTTCGACATATTTGCCTGAGCCTACTTTGTCTTCAAGGGCCTTGATTGCATCTTTCACATTGGATATTTCTTGATCCAAGCGGTCGATGTCGTCATCGTAATCCTTACAAGATACAAATGTTCCTGTTGAAGTGACCATAAGGGCTCCAAACAGGATTGCACTTAAAAATTTTTTGTTCATAATAGAAAAACTTTAAATTTATA
>OHLJ01000918.1_pt1 | contig 15130 bp, 10 predicted proteins | sample 1568991 | NCBI WGS metagenome assembly OHLJ01 (sample SAMEA3879601, study PRJEB24766) | human gut metagenome | biome: human-associated habitat; feature: feces | place: USA | collected 1985/1987
AATTGGCTACAGTTATTAATAGCATTGATTTGAATTCAAGAAAGAGTGGCTATGGTAGTAAGTATGGTTATGGTTACAACCATAAATATGGCTATGGTTATGGAATGGAAGAAAAGTATGGCAAAAAGTAATATAAACTAGATTAATAGAGCAAGTTTTAATTATTTATAGGATGGATGTTCCGTATATTGTTTTTATATTATTTTTGTTATTGCTGTCTGGATTATATTGGAAAAATCCAAAACGCACATATTTTGTGATAGCAATATGGGTTGTCTTATTTTTTATTGGATTTCGCTCAAGGGTGGTAGGTGGAGCTGATTCTATTAATTATGTTCGTTTTTTTACGGGAGAGCAAAATTTTTATAATATAAATGATACGCGTGACTTGGAACCATTATTAATGGCATACAATGCTGTGTTACGGGTGCTTTTATTCAATAATGGTACATTATATCTATTTGTAACCACTTTCATTGGGCTTTTTTTTATATATAAGATGGTAGATAAGTATTCTTATAATAAGATGCTCTCTGTATTATTTTTCTTTTTCTTTTTAGATTATAGTTTATTCTTTTATGCCTTAAGGCAAATGTTAGGAATTTCTGTTTATTTAGGTGGCCTTCTTTTTTTATTAAATAATGAAAAGTGTAGATATAAATGGCTAATTTACGGCTTGTGTTGCATTGGTGGTTATTTTATGCATACTTCAATTTTTATTTATGGTGCTGTAATAACAATATTATATTTTATACCTATAAAAAGAAAACTTTATTTGTATGTTGCTATTCTTGGAAGTGCTATGCTTGGGATTGTTTTTAAACAATTAAATTTCATGGACTTTTTTAATATGTATATTAATTGGGGGGGGATATCAGCAACAGAACGTTTGGATTCTTATTTATATTGGGATGATATACGGGATACAACATCTGTTAGTTTATTGCTAAGACCTACCATATTAGTATTAATAGCTATCCTCTTAATGGATAACGAAAAAGTAAGTCATTTATTTACGAAAATCTGTGTGTTTAGTGTTGTTGTAAGTAATATTTTCTATGATGTTCCTATGATACATCGATTTACTATGGGATTTTCATTTTATATAATAGTGGTGATAACATGGATTCTAGGAGAAAGGTATAGAGCTAGTATGAAAAGATGTAAAATAGTAAAAGTGGTTCTATTGATAATTGTCATTTATTTCACTAGGTCTTACATGATTGCTTGTACAGATTATGATAAGAACTCAGTAACGCAAATGCATCCTTATTACTTCTTTTTTGAAAAGGAATAGCCGTGCAACAAAATAATAAGCGAATAGCCAAGAATACTTTGCTTTTGTATTTCCGCATGTTATTTACAATGGCGATTAGTCTATATACTTCTCGTGTTGTTTTGGCAACGCTAGGTATTGAGGATTTTGGCATTTACAATGTTGTGGGTGGCTTTGTAGCTATGTTTTCTGTAATTAGTGGAGCGATGACTTCAGCTACACAGCGTTTTATTTCTTATGAAATAGGGAAAGGTGAAGAGGGTAATGTAAGTACACTTTTTACGACCGCTGTAATAATACATATATTTCTTGGAGGAATTGTCTTGATATTAGCTGAAACTATAGGTCTGTGGTTTCTTAATACTCAAATGAATTTTCCAGAGAATCGTTATGTCGCAGTTAATTGGGTATTTCAATTTTCGATCATTACTTTTATAGTAAATGTAATTAGTGTGCCTTACAATGCTGCGATTATAGCTTATGAGCGAATGAAGGCATTTGCTTATGTAAGTATCATTGAAGTGACATTGAAACTTTTAATAGTTTATTTACTTGTTATATCTTCTGTTGACAAACTTATACTTTATGCTTTTTTATTGGCATTAGTTGCAGTTACTATTCGATTAGTTTATGGTTTATATTGTAAGCGATATTTCACCGACTGTCATTGCAATTGGATTTATCATAAGTCGCATGGTGCAGAGATGTTTTCATTTGTCAGTTGGAATTTGATTGGTTCTGTAGCAAGTGTAACAAAAGAACAAGGTATAAATATTGTTTTAAATATTTTTTTTGGTGCATCTGTTAATGCAGCACGGGGCATTGCTTATCAGGTACTAAATGCGTTAAATGGTTTTGTAAATAATTTCCAATTGGCAATGAATCCTCAGATCGTTAAATCCTATGCGGCAGGTGAAAAAGAGGCTATGTTTCAATTAGTTTATAAAGGTAGTAAGTTTTCCTATTTAATGTTGCTTCTATTCTCACTCCCAATATTAATTGAAACTCCTTTTATATTGAATTTATGGTTGGAAGAAGTTCCCCAATATACGACAATCTTTTTGAGGTTGGTTTTGATCACAGCATTAATTGATTCTTTATCCGGGACACTTATTACTTCCATGCACGCTTCGGGCAGAGTTCGTAATTACCAATTGATAGTGGGGACTATTTCGTTATTAACCCTTCCTGTTGCATATATATTCTTAAAAAATGGATATCCTCCTTATTCAGCTATGATTGTAGGTGTTGTTATCGCTTTTATATGCCATTTTGCACGACTTGTTTTATTAGGAAAGATAATAGGTTTTCCAATTTCAAGTTTCTTGCTTCAGGTTACGTTTAGGGTGTTTGTTGTTTCCCTATTTGCTTTGCTTATGCCTGTTTGGCTTTACTCCTGTCTGGATGTTACTTGGCTTTCTTTTATTATTGTTTGTATAGTATGTGTTATTTCTACTATGCTTTCCTGTTATTATATCGGATTAAAGAAAAACGAAAGAGATTTTATAAAACAAAAAATAGGAGTAATTATATCAAAAGTTATTCGATGAATATTGAATCTATAAAAGATTGTTACGGGTGTGGTGTATGTGCCACCGTGTGTCCACGGGATATAATAGGAATATCGTTAAATGTATTAGGTTTTTATGAACCTGTTATTTTAGATAGTTCACAATGTATAGACTGTGGGTTATGTTGTGAAGTTTGTTCTTATCTTCACGATGAGCTTTCGCTACAGAAGGTGGAAATACAGAGTTGTGCCGCTTGGAGCAAAGAAAAAGCAGTCCGGCAAAAATGCTCTTCTGGTGGAGTGAGTTTTGAAGTGGGACGTATTTTGATTAACAAAGGATATAAAGTTTGTGGTGTTCGATATAATACAGAAATAAATCGTGCAGAGCATTATATCGCTTCTACTGTGGAAGAATTAATCCCTTCTATTGGGAGTAAATATATTCAGAGTTATACAGTGGATGGCTTCAAGGCAATAGATCGGAAACAGAAATATTTGGTGACGGGTACTCCTTGTCAGATAGATTCTTTTCGTCGTTATATTCGTAAATTCAAGAAAGAGGAAAACTTCATATTGATGGACTTTTTTTGTCATGGTGTTCCTTCTATGTTAATGTGGAAGAAGTACATAAAGGAAGTGAAGAAAACAATTGGTAAAATCACCTATTTGTCGTGGCGTAATAAAGTTATCAATTGTCATGATATGAAGACAATGATCATAGATAATGAAAAAATAGATTGGCATGATTCTTATAATCTATTGGTTAAAGGTGAAAAGGGATATTATAATTCTCGCCTTTCTCAAGGAGATGTTTTTTATCGTCTCTTTTTGAGCGATACCTGTTTGGGGAAAGCCTGCTATGAGAAATGTAAGTTTAAATATGATCGTTCGTCAGCAGATATTCGCATTGGTGATTTGTGGGGAAGAATGTATAAACATAATGAAGATGGGGTGAGTGCTGCTGTTGCCTTCACACAAAGAGGGTGGGAGTTATTGCATGAATGTAACTTGGAGATTGTAGAACATTCTTTTGATGTGGTAGCTGAAGGACAGATGAAGGAAATGCCAATATGTGATGAACTTTATAAAAGGATGAAAATTTTGCTTCAAAGAGATGATTTAGATATAAACCAAATATATAGGCAGCTATTGATTGCTTTGAAATATAGAAAGGTGATGAATAGACTGAAACATCCTGTTCGGACAATGAAGAATATATTGAAGAAAATAGGAAAGTAATGAAGATATGTACAATCACTTGTCACCGTGTGTATAATTATGGTGCATCATTACAGGCTTATGCTTTACAAAACTATCTAGAAGGTAAGGGGCATACTGTAAAAATTATCGATTACAGGCCTTGGTATTTGAATATGCGCTATAATTTTTGGTTTATAGCACCAATTTCAAGGATGTATTCAGTAGCTTCCCGATTTTGGATTATTAGATTTATCTATTGTTTGCTTAAAAGAAGAGATGCACTAAAAAACTATGGTAGAAAAAGAGCTTTTGATAATTTTACTCAACAGTATCTTCGTTTAACCGACCGGTCTTATAATACGTTAGATTCTTTAAAGAATATGCCACCTTTGGCAGATTTATATATAGCTGGAAGTGATCAAATTTGGAATTCGAATTATAATAATGGCCGTGACCCAGCATTTTATTTAGATTTTGGTAGCATAAATATAAAGCGGGCATCATACGCTGCGAGCTTTGCAATAAATGCAATACAAGAGGACCGAAAACCCTTTGTAAAAAATCAACTTAAAAAATTTGATTATATTTCAGTAAGAGAAAGGACAGGGTTGGAGATACTTCGGAACTTAGGTATAAACGATGCGTTTTTAGTTAATGACCCTGTCTTTTTATTAGATAAAGAAAAATGGCTTCAGAGAAAAGACCTGATCTATACAGGACGTACCCTTTTCGGTGCAATGCCTCCGAAGGGACAGGAACTGGATGATCATTACTTTGGAACGATCCGTCAGAGGATCGCATCTTTCATGAGAGATGTAAATATCCAGCTTTGGAAAGTTGGTGTTCCGGCTAAGACACAGCATAATGAGGTTGCACCTGCACAGCACGAACTGGCTCCGATTTATGCAGTGGCAAATATCGCAGTTGACCACAACCAGCTTATCATGGAGACTTTAAAAAAGGTTGCGTATCGTCATGGGTTACAGTGCTTGTTGCATGAGAAACCATTTGCAGGGGTGAATGGTTCCGGTAAGCATGATAACTGGTCCATTACGACAGACGATGGCATTAACCTGTTAGAACCGGGAAAAACGCCGCACGAAAATATTCAGTTCCTTTTGGTGTTGACCTGTATTTTAAAGGCAGTGGATACCCATGCCGATCTTTTGCGCGAATCGGCAGCAGATGTCGGAAATGACCACAGACTTGGCGCAAATGAGGCACCACCGGCTATTTTATCCGTTTATCTTGGAGAGCAGTTAGAGGACGTGTTATCACAGCTCATCAGCACTGGAGCTGCCACACACAGTATCTCTGGTCAGAGATTAGAGACAGGTGTAAAATCCCTGCCTGACTTTATGAAGGATGCGACAGACCGTAACCGTACATCTCCGTTTGCGTTTACCGGAAATAAATTTGAGTTCCGTATGGTAGGTTCCCAGGACTCTGTTTCCCAGCCGAACGTTGTGTTAAATACAATTGTGGCAGAGGCATTTGCAGAGGCGTGTGATGAACTGGAAAAAGCAGATGACTTTGACATGGCTGTGCATGATCTCATCAAAAAATATGCGACAGAGCATCAGAGAATCGTATTCAATGGCAACGGATATTCAGACGAATGGGTAGAGGAAGCCGAAAGACGTGGACTTCCGAATATCAAATCCATGGTAGATGCCATTCCTGCATTAAATACAGAAAAAGCGGTTGCTTTATTTGAAAAATTCGGTGTATTTACAAAGGCAGAGCTTGATTCCCGTGTCGAAATCGAATATGAGACCTATGCAAAAGAAATCAACATCGAGGCAAAGGCAATGATCGATATTGCAACAAAACAGATTATTCCGGCCGTTATCCGCTATACCACAACACTGGCAGAGTCTATCAATGCAGTAAAAGCAGCCTGTGGCGCAGATATCAGCGTGCAGACAGAGATTCTGATGGAAGTATCAGACCTTCTTGCAGACACGAAGAATGCGCTTTCAAAATTAGAGGAAGTGACTGCACAGGGTGCAGCTATGGCACAGGGAAGAGAGCAGGCAGTATTCTATCGCGATGAGGTGATGACTGCAATGAAAGCTTTGCGAACACCGGTTGATAAGCTGGAGATGTTAGTAGATAAATCCATGTGGCCAATGCCATCTTATGGTGATCTCATGTTTGAAGTATAATTTTACATAGAAAATACAATTTTAACAAAAATAAATTGTTTCCATGGAAATAAATGTTAATTTTATACAAAATATGAAAAAAATAAAAAATAGTCTTGAAAAATGATTTTGATTGTATTATTTTAGTTACAACAACAAAACATTGCGAGAGAAAATGAACGAAGGCGTTCCAACAGAGTTGGAGCGCCTTTTTTTCGTGAGTAGCGATGAAAATGCCGTGCTTGCACGAACATTTGAGGAGCACCGCGAAAACTTGAGAAACATTTGTTTCTCAAGTCTGTGAGCAGCGATGTTTGATTAATCAAGAATCAAATCTTAGGGGATTTGGATGAAAAGAAAGGATGTAGAAAGATGAGCGAGAAAGAATACTTCAATGTAGCAGACATCTTTGGAGAGAACGTATTTAACGATGCTGTCATGCAGGAACGTCTTCCAAAGAAAATTTACAAAAAACTTCATGAAGTCATGGAGGAAGGAAAAGAATTAGACCTTGAAACAGCAGATGTCGTTGCACATGAGATGAAAGAATGGGCAATTGAAAAAGGAGCAACACACTATACACACTGGTTCCAGCCGTTAACCGGTGTAACAGCAGAGAAACATGATTCTTTTATCACGGCTCCAATGCCAAACGGAAAAGTATTGATGAGCTTTTCCGGAAAAGAGCTGATCAAAGGTGAACCGGATGCATCATCTTTCCCATCCGGTGGTCTTAGGGCAACGTTTGAAGCCAGAGGATATACAGCGTGGGATTGTACATCACCGGCATTCGTCAGACAGGATGCAGCAGGCGCAACACTGTGTATTCCAACAGCATTCTGCTCCTACACAGGTGAGGCACTTGACCAGAAAACACCATTGCTTCGTTCTATGGAGGCGATCAATGAACAGTCGCTCCGGTTGCTCCGGTTATTTGGAAATACAACCTCGAAAAAAGTAACTCCTTCCGTTGGACCGGAACAGGAATACTTCATTGTAGACAGAGAGAAATACTTACAGAGAAAAGACTTGATCTTCACAGGCCGTACCTTATTCGGAGCAATGCCTCCAAAAGGCCAGGAGATGGATGACCACTACTTTGGAAGTATCCGGGAACGTATCGCAGCTTACATGAAGGATGTCAACAAAGAACTCTGGAAACTCGGTGTATCCGCAAAAACACAGCATAATGAGGTGGCACCGGCACAGCATGAGCTGGCTCCGATTTATGCAGAGGCAAACATCGCAGTGGATCACAACCAGTTAGTCATGGAGACATTGAAAAAAGTTGCTTACCGCCATGGCCTGCAGTGCTTACTTCATGAGAAGCCATTCGCAGGAGTGAACGGTTCCGGTAAACACAACAACTGGTCGATCACAACAGATGATGGAATTAACCTGTTGGATCCGGGCAAAACGCCACATGAGAATATTCAGTTCCTATTAGTTTTAACCTGTATCTTAAAGGCAGTGGATACACATGCAGATCTGTTAAGAGAATCCGCAGCAGATGTCGGAAATGATCACAGATTAGGAGCAAATGAGGCACCGCCGGCAATCCTTTCCGTGTTCCTGGGCGAGCAGTTAGAGGATGTGTTGTCACAGCTGATCAGCACTGGTGAAGCCACACATAGTATTTCAGGAAAAATGTTAGAGACAGGTGTTAAAACATTACCTGATTTCATGAAAGATGCAACAGACCGGAACAGAACGTCACCATTTGCATTTACCGGAAACAAGTTCGAGTTCCGTATGGTAGGTTCTCAGGATTCCATCGCACAGCCAAACGTTGTATTAAATACAATCGTTGCAGAAGCATTTGCAGAAGCCTGTGATGAACTGGAAAAAGCAGATGATTTCGATATGGCAGTACATGATCTGATCAAAAAATATGCAACCGAGCACCAGAGAATTGTATTCAATGGAAATGGTTATTCTGAGGCATGGGTAAAAGAGGCAGAGAGACGTGGACTTCCAAACATCAAATCCATGGTAGATGCAATCCCTGCATTGAATACTGACAAGGCAGTTACATTATTTGAAAAATTTGGTGTATTTACAAAAGCAGAACTTGATTCCCGTGTTGAGATCGAATATGAGACTTACGCAAAAGAGATCAATATTGAGGCAAAGGCAATGATCGATATCGCAACCAAACAGATCATTCCGGCAGTGATCAAATACACAACGGTTCTTGCAGAGTCCATCACAGCAGTGAAGGCAGCATGCGGCGCTGATGTGAGTGTTCAGACAGAGATTCTGACAGAGGTATCTGATCTGCTTGCAGATGCAAAATCAGCACTTTCCAAACTGGAAGAAGTCACTGCAAAAGGTGGTGCAATGGAAGAGGGAAGAGCACAGGCAGTTTATTATCATGATGAAGTAAAAGCAGCTATGGATGAGCTACGTGCACCGGTTGATAAATTGGAAATGTTGGTAGATAAGTCCATGTGGCCAATGCCTTCTTACGGAGATCTGATCTTTGAAGTATAATAACAGAACGGTATACATAAAAAACTCCCATAAAAGGGAGGATGCCAGGTGGTTCTCCACCTGGCAGATTATGAAAAAGTTTATATAAAAAGTAATCAAAACTTTGAAACTGTCTTTTGTTTTTATGCTTTTATTATATGCAGAAGAAGTGAAAAATCCATGTTCACATCATGAAAGGTTTTTAAACAAATTGTGAACAAATAAAGAATAGAAAACAAGGAGGTTATTATGAAGAAACTGGAAATTATTATTAAACCGGAGAAACTTGAAGACTTAAAAGAAGTTTTAGATTCCTGTGAAGTAAACGGTATGAATATCGTAAACAGCATGGGTTATGGTAATCAGAAAGGTATCATTAAAAATTACCGTGGTTCTGAGTATGCTGTAAATCTTCTTCCTAAGGTTAAAGTGGAGACGGTCGTAACAGATGAAGTTGCACCAACTCTGATCGATAAGATCGTAAAGGAAATTAATACCGGACATTTTGGTGATGGTAAGATTTTCGTATATGATGTAGAAGATGCAGTTCGTATCCGTACCGGCGAACATGGTACAGATGCATTGTAAGATTCTATGGACGGAAAGAGGAGTCCTAAAATAGAATTAGTTTTTTGTTATGAAAAAATTGAATCAGGAAAAAACGATTATCAAAGGGGATAATAAAGGGTGTAGTCTCACCTGAATTATCTCCTTTTTTATATCGCAAAACAAGGAGGCTTATTATGGATATGAGTGTATGGTACCTGATGGGTGCAGCGTTAGTATTTTTTATGCAATGTGGATTTGCAATGGTAGAAGCAGGCTTTACAAGAGCAAAAAATGTCGGCAACATTACGATGAAAAACTTAATGGATTTCTGTATTGGTACAGTTGCTTTCTATTTATTAGGTTATAACCTGCTCTGTGGCGAAGGTGGTTTTGTAGGATGGGGGCTGAATCCTTTTACAGGCTTTGGCGAGACAGACTGGTCAGCTTTCGTATTTAACTTAGTATTCTGTGCAACAGCAGCAACAATTGTTTCAGGTGCAATGGCAGAGCGTACAAAATTCATTACCTATTGTATTTATAGTTTTATTATCAGTTTAGTCGTTTATCCGATCGAGGCCCACTGGGTTTGGGGTGCAACACCGTGGCTTACAGATATGGGATTTACAGATTTTGCAGGATCAGCATGCATCCATATGGTAGGTGGAATTACAGCCTTCATTGGAGCAGCAATGCTTGGACCTCGTATCGGTAAATATGATAAAAACGGAAAAGCAAGACCAATTCTTGGACACAATATTTTAATCGGTGCTCTTGGTGTATTCATTCTCTGGTTTGGCTGGTACGGATTTAACGGCGCAGCAGCAACAGACACGATGCAGTTATCACAGATTTTTGCAACAACAACTGTAGCTCCGGCAGTCGCAACAGTAAGTGCAATGCTTTATACATGGATCAGAAATGGAAAACCGGATGTTTCCATGTCCTTAAACGGATCTCTTGCAGGTCTTGTGGCAGTCACAGCAGGATGTGCGAATGTAGATGCAATTGGTTCGTTCATCATCGGTGCAGTTGCAGGTGTTCTGGTCTGCGTAGCAGTATACTTTATTGAAGATAAATTAAAAGTAGATGATCCGGTTGGTGCCGTAGCTGTACATGGCTGCAATGGTATCTGGGGAACGATTGCTGTAGGACTTTTTGATTACAAAGATGGTTTATTCTATGGCGGTGGTGTACATCATTTGTTAATCCAGTTACTTGGTATCGTATGTATTGCAGGCTGGACAATCGTTACAATGACAATTGTATTTACAGTACTTAAGAAAACAATTGGACTCAGAGTATCTGCTCAGGAAGAAGTAGAAGGACTTGACTCTACAGAACATGGTCTTGAATCCGGATATCCAGATTTTGTTCCAAGAGAACTTCATTAATTCGCACGAATCTAATTCGATTAGGTTCGTGGAATCTAATCCCCTTAGTAGTATATACATCAACACAAAAAGAACGGCGGCAGCCGTTCTTTTTGTATAGAAAAATGATAAAATACAGATCTTTTGAATCCACATGTGCGAATAAGATCATGTAAGAGACAAAAGTTTTATGGTAGATTTTTGGAGAACAAAAAGTTATAATAAAAGTGCTATATCAGATTACAAATGATATGGCTGAATGTGATAGAAAATAAGAAGGAAAAAAAATGAAGCGAAATCTTTTATTTATTAGCAGATATCCGGAGATTATAGATGAATTTCAGGGCATCTTAGAAGAAAAACAGATTGAGACAGAGATTGCACAAAATGGAACAGATGCAATGGAGTTGTTAAAACAAAAAGAATATCAGATACTTGTCACAGATTTAAATCTGGATGGATATAATGGAGACAAGATTATTTCTTATGTAAACCAGGTGTTCCCAAATACAATCTGTATGTTATATACAAATTCGATCAGTGCAGTGCAGTTAGGATTCTATTTGAATAAACGGGATGTGTTCCGTGTATTTCTACGGCCGGTAAATTTCAGGCAGGAATTTATGCAGGCACTGGAGGAAGCCTATGAACTTTATGACTTGAAAAAACATGACAGGGACAGCAGACAGGAGCGTCTGAAACAGTTAGAGGACAATCGGAAAGCAATTGCAGAGATCGAGAAAATCATAGAGAACCAGAATGGAAGATGGAAAGATTTTGAGATTTTTGCAGACCGGCTGCTTGGATTTACCATGGAAAGATATGGGACAGCCTGGAACGTAGAACAGCGCAATCAGTATTTTGCGAAGGAAAAAAAGCTGTTAAAAGCAATGTGTGAGAATCCCAATACTCATAATATAGCCAGGGCACAGAATGAGGCAGAAGTGCTCATGAAGTGAAAGTTTAGTGACAAATACATGATAAAAAATGCTAACCCGTGGGTTAGCATTTTTTATGTTTAAATATTTTACTGACCATCAACACTCTGATCCGTTGTGGCAGCTGGATCCGTTGTGGTGGTGCTGGCATCAGGCGTAGAAGCATCACCTGCCGGATCAGCACCAATCGGGTTGACACCGGTTGATCCAGGGAAGGAGTTTGTTCCAGTGTATGTGGAGTTAAACTCATTGTGTACGGTACATGTCTGACTTAAGAATGCATCTGTTAACAGGTAAGGTGCATCTTCGGTTGTCTCAGAACCGCCGGTGACATATACTCCGGTGGTAATGGTCTCAGCAGGGCAATAACTGCCGGCTAACATATTAGAAGCGGTACAGATATTGGCTACAGTGTGATGATCACAGTATTCGGTTGGCTCTGTACCCTGTGCAAAATATTCTGTAATAACGCAGTTTCCACGGGGATCGTGATCGCAGACACCTTCGATTGGAAGCTTTCCGGATTCTTTACATACGGCGACTGCAACAATTCCACTTGGTTTTGTGAAATCTTTGTAAGCAAGATTTTCGTGTATCCGTTTCATAACAGCTTTCCAGATACGTTTTGGATAGTTTGTATCGGAACCTTTCTGCATGGCATTATCATCGTAGCCACCCCAGACAGCACAGGTATAATAAGGTGTGTAACCTGCAAATAAAGCATCTCGGCTGCTGGTCGTTGTACCGGATTTTCCAGCCTGGGCCATAGAACTGCCAAAGTAAGCGGAAGTACCGGTTCCGGAAGTCATAACATCTTCCATGGCACTTGTCAGGAGCCATGCGGTAGTATCTTTGATAACCGTGTGGGATTCCGGTGTTGTATTATCGATTAAAACATTGCCATCGTGGTCTAAAATCTTTGTATAGAACTTTGGTCTGATATAAGTTCCCTGATTTGCGATCGCAGCATAGGCTGCGGTAAGTTCAAGGTTTGATACACCCTGCGTGATACCGCCAAGTGCAAGGGCTTCATTCATATCGCGGGAATCAACGGTTGTGAAACCATATTCCTGTACATACTGCCAGCCAAGGGAAACACCAGCCTGTGCAAGTGTTTTTACGGTTACAATATTGATGGAGTCTGTGATCGCCTCTCTTAAAGTGGTAAAACCACGGTAACGTCTGTCGTAGTTATTAACAGATTTTCCATTTGCTCCGGCATAAGTGTAAGGGGCATCATCCTGCACGGAGGCAAGGGTAAGTCCACCTGCATCAAGCGCAGCGGAGTAGGCAGCAAGGATTTTAAAGGTAGAACCAGGCTGTCTGGTTGTATCGGTGGCGCGGTTGAGGGTTTTACTTGCTGTTTTATCGCCACGGCCGCCAACGATTGCTTTTACTTCGCCGGTTGACTGGTCAATGACCGTCAGGGAAGCCTGTGGCTGTAAAGTATAGATCACAGTTTCACTTCCGTCTACGATCTCATCCCCCTCCTGCATAATATCTGCTTTGTACTGCTCGATAGCGGCGTCTGCATCTTCCTCAGAGGCAAAATTGATAGAATAATTCGTACTCTTAAAGTTCGGATTATCCTTATTCTTATAATAAGAAAGCATAGTCTGCTCACTGTAGTTCTTTACAGATCCATCGGTCGAACGGATGGAAACGCGGTAGGAGAAAGAAACTTTGGGACTTGATGTATAATTGTCCTGATTGTTTACTTCCTCATCGGCAATATTCTGAATATCCATATCCTGTGTAGAGTAAATGGTAAGACCGCTCTGGTAGAGTGTCTTGTATGCCTGTGTCTCAGTATAACCCTTCTGCTCCACAAGATCGCGGATGACCTGATCGGTCAGCTCATCAATAAAATAGGAATTGATGCCATTGTCCTGCAATTCTACGTTGACTAACTGGATCCTGTCGTAAACGTTATCTGCCACAGCTTCGTCATACTCACTCTGGCTGATAAATCCCTGATCCAGCATATTGTTTAATACTTTCATGCGGCGCTCCGCATTTTTCTCCGGGTTGGAGATCGGATTAAACCTGGACGGATTCTGTGTGATGGCTGCTAAAACGGCACATTCAGAGAGCGTCAGTTCTGAGACATCTTTTCCAAAATATCGCTCCGAAGCCACTGCCACACCAAGTGTATTCTGACCAAGGTTGATGGCGTTCAGATAATTTTCCATGATCCAGTTTTTGCTGACTTTTTTCTCAAGCTGTACGGCAAGATACTGTTCCTGGATCTTGCGCTCCAGTTTGTCGATGAAGGATGTCTCACTCGTCCACTCGGTAAACACAGTGTTCTTCAAAAGCTGCTGTGTGATCGTACTGGCACCCTGGGAAAAATTACCGCCGGAAGCGATGCCGGTAACGCCGGCACGGATGATACCGGTAAGGTCGATACCATTGTGCTCGTAAAAACGGGAATCTTCGAGTGCAACAAAGGCATGCTGCAGATTGATCGGTATCTCATCGATTGTTACATTTTTACGGTTTGAACCGGAAGCTACCAGAGTGGCAATCTCATTGCCCTGATTATCTAACACGGTTGTAAGATATCCGGTAGGTGTTGCGTCGATGTCATCGATGGATGGCGCAGAATCCAGAATGCCCTTATAGACGCCAAATCCAAGGCTTCCGCCTATAATTGCAACTGCAAAACAGCATACGAGCAATACCTTGCAAAAAATAACACGCATTTTTTTGCCGTACATAATGCCTTTGGAAGTCAGTTCGGCCTGGCGTTTCTTCGAACCTTTCTTTCCATAATTCATATAATAAGTCTCCTTTATGATCAAATGTTAAAAAACCACCGTCTATGTATTATATCAAATAAATGTGTCATAATAAAGAAAAAAGTGAAAATATTGATTCCGTTGCGTATTGCATTTTATATTTATTTCATGATAGTATTTTGATACAGAAAATAGCAAAGTATACATTATTATAGAAGAATCGTAATGATAAAGTGCGGAATCATTACGAAGAAACAGATCAGGAGCCATAAGAGATGAAAACAGTATATGCCGGTGGCGAGGGCGAAATTGTTGAGAAGAAATCCCGGTTTATTGCAACGGTGCGTCCGGTAAGCAGCGAAGAGGAAGCGGTTGCTTTTATTAATGAAATGAAAAAGAAATACTGGGATGCCAGACATAATTGTTCTGCATTTGTGATCGGGGACAGACAGGAGATCAGCCGTTGCTCGGATGACGGAGAACCGGCACAGACAGCAGGAAGACCAATGCTGGACGTATTATTAAAGGAAGAGATACATAATGTGTGCGTTGTAGTGACCCGTTATTTTGGCGGGACACTTCTGGGAACAGGCGGTCTTGTCCGTGCCTACCAGAAAGCGACGCAGACCGGATTGGAAAATAGTGTGATCATTGATAAACAGATTGGAAGAAAACTGACGATCGGAACGGATTACAATGGACTTGGAAAATTACAGTATCTGATCGCAAAAGATGAACTGACAACGATTGATACCGTTTATACAGAGAAAGTGGAACTGATCCTCATGGTTCCAAAGGAAAAAGAGCAGTCTTTTGAAAAAGAAGTGACCGAGGCAACCAGCGGAAATGCTGATATTTCCTGGGGTGACGAAGTATTATATGCAATGGTTGAAGGAAAATTGCAAATTTTTTAAAATTTTTTCAAAA
>OHLJ01000923.1_pt1 | contig 15088 bp, 14 predicted proteins | sample 1568991 | NCBI WGS metagenome assembly OHLJ01 (sample SAMEA3879601, study PRJEB24766) | human gut metagenome | biome: human-associated habitat; feature: feces | place: USA | collected 1985/1987
TAACACCCTGAGACTTGAGCGACGGTATTTCGGAAACCTGAACGTCGTGAATCAAAGTGGAATCATCGTCTTTATCCATTAAAAGTCCGCTGATGTCGGTCATAAGCAAAAGCTTTTCCGCGTGGAGACTTGCGGCTATTGCCGCCGCGGCGGTATCGGCGTTTATATTGAACACCTCGCCGTTCTCGCCCGTTGCAACGGAGGAAATAACGGGGATATATTTATTTTCAAGAGTGTAATCTATAACGTCGGTATCGATTTCGGTTATCTCGCCTACAAATCCGACGTCCGATTTTGTGTATTTTACGGCCTTCATCATTTCGCCGTCGATACCGCAAAGGCCCATCGCCTTGCCGCCGTGCTTTGAAATGAGCTGTACCAAATGCTTATTCACCTTGCCTGCCAAAACCATTTGAACAATATCTATTGTCTCTTCGTCGGTATAGCGCAGTCCGTCTACAAAGCGGCTCTGCTTGCCGACGCGTTTGAGCATATCGGATATTTCCGGTCCGCCGCCGTGAACAAGCACAATATTTACTCCGACGGAACGAAGAAGAACTATGTCGGTCATTACGGCATCCTGAAGCTCTTCGTTTACCATGGCATTGCCGCCGTACTTTATGACAACCGTTTTATTTTGATATTTCTGAATATACGGTAAGGCTTGAACGAGAACCTCGGAACGGTCCGAATTTGTTATATTTGATATTTCCATATTTCTCCTCCGATAAATGTCTGTGAATACTGCGTTTATGCGTTTTACGCTCAGGTGCGGTAATCGCCGTTTATCTTGACGTAATCGTATGTCAAATCACAGCCGTAAGCCGCGGCAGAGAAGCTGCCTGATTTTAAATCGACAAGGATATACACCTCATCACAGACTAAGACTTTTTTCGCAAGTTCTTCGGAAAACGGAATTCCCGAGCCGTCCTTGCACACTTCTATTTCTCCGCCTGCCGAGCTGAATTTCACATCAACCTTATGAACGTCAATATCGGCTCCGCTGTAACCGAGAGCGCAGAGAATTCTGCCCCAGTTTGCATCCGCTCCGAACATAGCCGCCTTAACAAGCGACGAGCATATAACCGACTTTGCACATATTTTTGCCGTCTTTTGGTCAGCGGCACCCGAAACAATACATTCAACAAGCTTTGTTGCACCCTCGCCGTCTTTCGCCATAAGCTTTACAAGCTTTTCGCAAATTGCCGCAAGCGCACAAGTAAAGGCTTTATAATCTGCGTTTTCGGATGTTATTTTCTCGTTTCCGCAAAGTCCCGACGCCAAAACAGCCACGGTATCGTTGGTGGATGTGTCGCCGTCTACGGAGAGCATATTAAAGCTGTCTTTAACCACCTCGAGAAGTGATTTTTTAAGCATTTCCGCCGAAATGTCGGCATCCGTTGTAATAAAAGCAAGCATCGTTGCCATATTCGGGTGAATCATACCGCTGCCCTTGGAAATGGCACCTATACGGCATTTTTTGCCGCTGAGAGAAAACTCACAGGCAAATTCTTTTTTTACGGTGTCCGTTGTCATTATCGCATTTGCCGCAGAATCAGAGCCGTCCTTATTAAGACCCGAAACAAGCTTCGCCATACCGTTTTTGATGGGCTCAAGGTCTATTGGCTGACCTATAACTCCGGTGGAAGCTACCACAATATCGCTTTTTGAAATGCCGAGTGCGTCCGCGGTTATTTTGCACATTTCCTCCGCTTTTTCAACTCCGTCGGCATTGCAGGTATTGGCTATGCCGCTGTTGCAGACAATTGCGCGCGCCTTGCCGTCGCTTATATTTTCACGTGTGACGGTTATCGGTGCTCCGCACACAAGATTTTGCGTATAAACAGCCGCCGCGTCACAGTCCTTTTCACAGTAAATAAGTGCGAGATCCTTTTTCTCCTTATTCTTACGGATACCGCAATGAATTCCGTTTGCGGTAAATCCTTTCGGTGCGGCGACACCGCCGCCGATAAAACTTAATTCCATTATAATTTACCTTTCATTTATAATCTTACAGGTCAAGTCCGTATTCGGGAGGTAAACCCATAACAATATTCATACATTCCAAAGCCGCTCCCGACGCACCCTTGCCGAGATTGTCGTAAAGAGCCATAAGAAGAAGTCTGTCGTCATTTCCGGCTACGGTGACAGCCATACTGTCAAGCTCAGCTTTAGAATTTGCCGCGACAAAGCCGCCGTTATCAAAAGCCTCTTTATATTTAACTATGTCCGAAGCATATTTTGAGCGGTAAACCGCTTTAATGTCCTCTGCGGTTTTTCCGTCTTTGAGATCCGTTTTAAACACCGGAACCGTGACGAGCATACCGCTGAAATAATCACAGACATACGGACAAAATATCGGTGTAACTGACAGGCCCGAAATTTGTCGCATTTCTTTGAGGTGCTTATGCTCCTGATTTAAAGCGTATTCACGGGGAGCAAAAAGTTCCGGTGCTTTCTCGTCGCTTTCATACATAGCGATACCTTTTTTGCCGGCTCCGCTGTAACCCGAAACGGCGTGACAGATAAATCCGTGGTCCGGAGAAATAATACCCTCGTCCAAAAGAGGCTTTACAAGCGCTATAAATCCGCTCGCATAACAGCCCGGCGACGCTATACGCTTTGAAGAAGCCACGGTTTTAAATCCGTCTTTAAATATTTCGGGGAAACCGTAAGCCCACCCATCGCTTGTACGGTGAGCGGTTGATGTATCTATAATAACCGTATCGTCATTTGTAACAAGCTCTGCCGCCTCGATTGCCGCAGCGTCCGGAAGGCAGAGAAAAGCTATATCGGCACTGTTGAGAGCTTCCTTTCTTGATTTTATGTCCTTGCGAAGCTCATCGGGAAGAGTTAAAAGCTCAATATCATCTCTTTTTTTCAGACGGTCAAATATTTTAAGACCCGTAGTTCCCTGACTGCCGTCTATAAATACTTTTTTCATATTATTCACCATAGCCTTTCAGGCACCAAACAGTTTATTAAAAATCACCGTATATTATTTGAAGCCTTAACGGGGCGCAACCGGTGATTTTCGCCGTCTCAAAATTATGCCGCAGGCAAATTTTGATGGCAATATAATTTAAGAAGTGTAACTTTTCACACTGTTAGTCTTGTTCTTTCAATATTTTTTCTATTCTCTTTGCCTCTTTCAGCACGTTCTGCGGTGCGGGTCCGCCGAGCGAAGTCCTGCCGTTTACGCACTTGTCGAGATTTATGGCGTCATAAACGCCGTCGTCAAACAAATCGCATATCTTTTTGTATTCTTCAAGAGGCAACGTTTCAAGCGTAAGTCCTTTTTTAATGCAGAGAGCCACTATTTCACCTGTGGCCTTATATGCGTCACGGAACGGCAATCCCTTGCCGACGAGATAATCGGCGCAGTCGGTAGCGTTGATAAATCCGCCTGCCGCGGCTTTACGCATATTTTCGGGAATAGCCGTCATTGTGTCAAGCATGGGGATAAATGTGGTGAGGCAGATTTTAACGGTGTCAAAGGCGTCAAATATAGCTTCCTTATCCTCCTGCATATCCTTATTATAAGCGAGCGGCAAGCCTTTCATCATTGTCAGAAGCGTCATAAGGTCTCCGAAAACTCGACCGGTTTTGCCGCGGATAAGCTCGGTTATGTCGGGGTTTTTCTTTTGCGGCATTATTGACGAGCCTGTTGAAAAAGCATCGTCAAGCTCAACAAATTTAAATTCCCATGAGCACCAGAGAATTATTTCCTCAGAAAAGCGCGAGAGATGAACCATAAGTATTGACAAAGCGGACGCAAGCTCCATACAAAAGTCCCTGTCCGATACGCCGTCAAGCGAATTGAGCATAGGTCCCGTAAAGCCGAGTGCCTCGGCTGTCATTTCGCGGTCGGTATTATATGTTGTACCGGCAAGTGCACATGAGCCGAGCGGGCAGTAATTCATTCTTCTCTGCGCGTCGGCAATACGTTCGCGATCACGCAGAAGCATTTCGGCATACGCCAAAAGATGATGGCCGAATGTTATGGGCTGAGCGCGCTGCATATGAGTGTAACCCGGCATAACGGCGTCTGCATACTTTTCAGCCTTTTTGCACAGAACACCTATAAGCTCCGTGACAAGCGAATAAACGCTGTTGCACTCGCGGCGCAAATACAGCCTCACGTCAAGAGCTACCTGGTCGTTTCTGCTGCGCGCGGTATGAAGTCTTTTGCCGGCCGCGCCTACGCGCTTTGTGAGCTCGCCCTCAACAAAGGTATGTATATCCTCTGCATTCGGGTCTATCTCCAACGTACCGTTTTCGATTTCCGCCTTAATGGCTTTTAATCCGTCAACAATTTTTGAAAGGTCGTCCGCCGATATGATATTTTGCGCGCAAAGCATAGTGGCGTGTGCAATACTGCCGTCTATATCATCCTTATACATTCTGCTGTCAAACGCTATTGACGAATTAAAATCGTTGGTTTTGGGGTCTAAAGCCTTTTGAAATCTGCCCTGCCAAAGCTGCATTTTTTTACTCCTATCAAATACCACACAGCGACAAGAGACAGAAACATCTCTTGTCGCACGTGGTAGTGCTAAGCACTGTTGTTTATTTTTTCAAGCGGTTTACAATGATTATTTGTTATCTCTCTTTGCGTCAAGTAAAGCTTTTACCTTTGTGGGGAGTCCGAAGAGATTGATAAATCCGGTAGCGTCGGTCTGATCGTATGCGCCGCCGTCATCGCCGAACGAAGCAACATTTTCATCATAAAGAGTATACACAGAGGTGACGCCTGCGTTTATAACGTTGCCCTTATAGAGCTTAAGCTTAACATCGCCGGTTACAGTCTGCTGAGTGTTGTCGACAAAAGCCGCAAGAGCTTCGCGAAGAGGTGAGAACCATTTGCCGTTGTATACGAGCTCGCCGTATTTCTCGGCAACGAGTTTTTTATAATGAGATGTGTCACGGTCGAGAGTTATCATTTCAAGAAGCTCATGAGCCTTGTAGAGGATTGTTCCGCCGGGAGTCTCATAAACACCGCGTGATTTCATACCTACAAGACGGTTCTCGACTATGTCAAGAAGGCCTATACCGTTTTCTCCGCCGAGCTTATTGAGCTTTTCGACAAGGGAAACAGCGTCAAGCTCTTCGCCGTCAACAGCTGTGGGAACGCCCTTTTCAAAATGGATTGTAACATATGTAGGCTCATCGGGAGCTTTTTCGGGAGAAACTCCGAGCTCAAGGAAGCCGTCTTTATTGTACTGCGGTTCATTTGCCGGATTTTCAAGGTCAAGTCCCTCGTGAGAGAGATGCCATACGTTTTTATCTTTTGAGTAATTTGTTTCACGATTGATTTTAAGCGGAATCTGATGAGCCTCGGCGTAGTCTATTTCTTCATCACGCGATTTTATGTCCCACTCACGCCAGGGAGCTATAATCTCCATCTCGGGAGCGAGTGCTTTAAGAGCAAGCTCAAAACGAACCTGATCGTTGCCCTTGCCGGTGCAGCCGTGGCAAATAGCGTCTGCGCCCTCTTTTTTTGCTATATCGGCAAGGCCCTTTGCGATACAGGGACGAGCGTGCGATGTACCGAGAAGATACTCTTCATACTCGGCACCTGCTTTAAGGCAAGGCCAGATATAGTTTTCGATATAATCCTTTTTAAGGTCGAGAACATAGAGCTTTGAAGCGCCGGTCTTGAGAGCCTTCTCCTCAAGTCCGTCAAGCTCCGTTCCCTGACCTACGTCGCCGGAAACCGCTATAACTTCGCAGTTATTGTAATTTTCTTTAAGCCACGGAATGATGATTGACGTATCAAGTCCGCCGGAATAAGCGAGTACGACTTTTTTGATGTCTTTCTTGTCCTTTTTCATAAATGTTACCTCCGAGCATCGGCAAAAGCCTTTAATTTTTGATTACGAAGAGATTATACACCAATCACATTTAAAATCAAGTGTTTTTTGCATAAATATTCAAGTTTTGTGTATATTTGTGCGATATAACGACATAAATATACATTATGCACCCTGTTTTATGCAATATTTAACCTGCTTTATGAATTTTTATGCAAAAACTAAAGCCGAGCGAGAAATTTCGCCCGGCTCAGCCGTTATTTTTGGCTATTTTTTAAAGCTTTTTTCGCTTTGGACTTTTTGACTCCGCGCGTTATAAGCCCGGCCGTCAGGGCAATTATCACAGCGCCTGCCGAAAAAGCCGCTATCTTAATGTTATGTACATACTGCCCCTCGTAATATCTTGCCTTGTTTGAGCTCTTGTAACCGACAAGGTCATTATAATACATCATATAAGTGCTGTAATCGAGAGTGTTTTCGTCTATATCTATAACGCGCGACCCGTGGAGAGGTCCGTTACCGTAAATATAAAAACCGACTCCGCTCGTATGCACCATATCAATGCCATCATACGTGCCGCAAAAGTCATTGTTGTGATCGTGCCCGAAGAACGCCGCCTTAATGTCTCCCTGCTGCTTCCAAGCGTCAAATTCGCCGCCGTTCACCTCTGCGGGACACGGTCCCTCGTCAAGATGACCGCTTGCAATATCCGTATTAAGCACGTAATACTTACCGTCTTTTTTTACCGCACCGTCCGTGCCCTTGGGAACCTCCTTTAAAAGTTTATATATTTCGGGAACGGGTATATGCTGGAAAAGGAGAGACGGCATAGGTTCTCCGCCGTTTTCAGCTTTCAGGGCATCGCTCGTTTTTTTGTACCAAGCAAGTTGATCCTCGGCAACATGGGCATATCCGCCGTTTTCTTTATCATATGTGCCGGAATCTATAAACCAAAGATTAAAGACGTTCTTTGCGCCGTCCGAGCTTTTTATAGGAAGATTATAGTTGCCGCAGCCGGTCATAGCTTCTCCCTCGGAAGCGAGGCAGCCCGGCATAGAATTATAGACCTCCATTTGGAACTGTTTGGAGACCTTACCCTCGTCATCGTGGTTGCCGTATACTATTGCAAACGGTATGTTCTGTGAGGTAACGGGCTCCATAATCTGCCTGATTGCCTTTTCGACACGTTTTTTGCTTCTGTAAAGCACGGGCGACGGGCCGTGTATATTATCGCCGGTAAATACAACAAGGTCGGGCTTTGCAGCTTCAATCGAAGCATACATAAGATCAAGCGTCTCTTCGCACGGATTTAAATCATCCTGCGGATCCGCAAATACGAGTATACGAAATTTACCGTTTTTAAATTTAAGCGTAGTTTCATCCCCTGTTTCGGCAAAGCTCTGAATTGCAAAGCACGGTGAAACCACCGATAAACAAAGAATTACCGATAAAATAATGTTTAATACCTTTTTCATTTTATCCTCCCAATGCGCGTATCCTCTCGAATACATTTCTCCTGCAAAATAAATAATGCCGCCGCAAAAGCTATTGCGACAAAACAGCATATAAAATAATATGCTGTTTTGAACAATAAAATCAGCGAAGGCTTAATGATTTTGTATAATTATTCTAACATCGGGACGGTTTTAATTCAACAGCAATAATCAACAATAAAAACGTGCTTTTTTCGACAATTCGAGCAGCTCATTTTTTTATCGATTTCAAATACTCTTTATCACTGTCCGAGAGTTCCGCATCAAGAAGCAATTCAGGGCGTTTTTTAAATGTAGTCTCAAGCGCCTTTTCGTGTCGCCACTTGTCAATATTCGCGTGATGCCCAGACAAGAGTATATCGGGAACCTTTTCCCCATGCCATTCGTACGGTCTTGTATATTGCGGATATTCCAAAAGTCCGTTATAGTGACTTTCAAGCTCCTTAGCTTCGTCATTCGGCAGGACATTTTCGAGCATACGTGAAATACTGTCGGCAAGCACAAGCGCAGGCAGCTCGCCGCCCGTCAGGACATAATCGCCTATTGAAATCTCTTCATCGACTATCTCATCGAGAATTCTCTGGTCCACGCCCTCATAATGACCGCAAAGCAGCACAATCCGGTCTGTAAGGGCAAGCTCCTTTACTCTCTGCTGTGTCAAAGTTTTGCCCTGCGGCGACATATATATAAGGTGCGGTTTTTCTTCGCCGTCACCGTAAAGGCTCTTATAGCAGTCATATATGGGCTGCGGACCCATCAGCATACCCATTCCGCCGCCGTACGGCGCATCATCAACACGGTTATGCTTATCAAGTGTAAAGTCTCTTATATTTACACAGTTTATCTCGACGTAGCCGTTTTTTCGCGCTCTGCCTATAATACTTTCGGACAGCACCGACTCGCACATTTCCGGAAAAAGCGTCATTATGTCTATTCTCATTCTCCGTCCTCCCTTATTGCACACTCATCGGAGAAAAGGCCTTTGAGCGGACGAAGATATACTTTTTTGTTTTCGACATCAAGCTTCACTACCACTGAGGGAATTACGGGAACCAACGTCTCTTTTCCGTTTTTATCTTTGACAGTCCAAGCGTCATTTGCAACGCCTTTCATAACATCGGTAACTGTTCCGTACAATACATCGGTATTATCCGCGTCATACACAGCGCAGCCTATTACATCCTCAACGAACGCTTTGCCTCTGTCAAGATGAACATCCTTTCGGTCAAAATACAACACTCTGCCGCGGTATTTCTCTGCTTCTTCGATTGTAAGAACGCCGTCGAGCTTTAACAGGGCTGCATTTTTATGAGGGCGCACCGAGACAACGCCGACTGCCCTCTTACCGTCGGCATCAAGATACAATGTTTTGATTTTTTTCAAAAAGTCCGCGCCGTCGCACCATACGTCAAAGCGCATTTCGCCTCTGACGCCGTGCATACCGACTACCTTACCGGCCTCAAGAAATTGTTTTAACATATAAATTCACCGATTGCCGCTTTAAAACGGCACTAAATAAAATGAGTACAAGAGGAAGCCCCCCTGTACTCGTTTACTGTCAGTCGATCTCAACCTGAACTCTTGTGCCGTCCTTTGTGGCTCGTTTTCGGCAACGTGAAGGTGATACACCGTAACGCCTCTGTCATCAGTCTCATCTACCGTAACGGAAACCGAGTCCGGCTCATCAACGAGTCCTTTAGCGATCTGTTCGAGAAGCTCTTTCAACTAAAAGACCTCCTATTATTTAATGATTCCGCTCTGCTTTAATACAGATTTAGCGGTCTCTGTGGGCTGAGCGCCGTTTTTGAGCCACTGCTCTGCCTTTTCAGCGTCAATCTTAATTTCAGCCGGAGACTTCATAGGATCAAAAGTACCTATTTCTTCGATAAATCTGCCGTCACGCGGAGCTCTTGAATCTGCAACAACTACACGATAGAAAGGAGCTTTTTTAGCGCCTACACGACGAAGTCTGATTTTTACTGCCATTGTTTTTTCCTCCAAATATATAATTATTAAATTTATAAACTACACTTATAAAGTGCGATTAACAAAAGTTACATTCCGTAATTACCGAAATTTCCCATTTTACTGAAGCGACGACGTGCGGATTTTGAATTAAACTGTTTAAACAGCTTCTGCATATCGCGATACTGCTTCAAAAGCTTGTTGACATCCTCAACCTGCATACCGCAGCCTGCGGCAATTCTGCGCTTACGTGACGGATTTATAATATCGGGGTTGGAGCGCTCCTTATATGTCATCGAAAAGATGATTGCCTGAACGCGGTCAAACTGACTCTCGTCTACGTCCATATCCTTTATCTTACTGCCGACGCCGGGGAGCATACCGAGCAAATCCTTCATAGAGCCCATTTTTCTTATCTGCTGAAGCTGAGACAGAAGGTCGTTTAAATCAAACTTGTTTTTTCTGAGTTTCTTTTCAAGCTCGGCGGCCTTCTTTTCGTCAAGAGCCATTTCCGCCTTTTCAATAAGGGAGAGCATATCGCCCATACCGAGAATTCGCGAAGCCATACGGTCGGGGTGAAAATAGTCAAGCTCCGTGAGCTTCTCTCCCATACCGACAAACTTTATAGGCTTACCGGTAACAGCTCTCGCGGAGAGCGCCGCGCCGCCTCTTGTATCACCGTCAAGTTTTGTAAGTACCATACCGTCGATGCCGAGCGCATCGTCAAATGCACTTGCCACCGTGACGGCGTCCTGACCGGTCATAGCGTCAACAACAAGAAGAATCTCGTGGGGATGAACCTCGGCCTTAATGTTTTTAAGCTCATTCATCAGCGTTTCATCTATATGAAGACGACCTGCCGTATCTATGAAAACGTAGTCATATCCCTTATCCTTGGCAAGGGAAACTGCATCTTTCGCTATTTTAACCGGGTCGCCCTGACCCTCTTCGAACACGGTGACTCCAGCCTGCTCGCCGACTACCTGCAGCTGCTTTATGGCAGCCGGGCGGTACACGTCGCACGCAACAAGCAGCGGTCTGTGACCCTCGTTTTTAAGCTTCAATGCTATTTTAGCACAATGAGTTGTTTTACCGGAGCCCTGAAGGCCGCACATCATAATGATTGTGGGTCCGTGTGAAGCATATGCGAGCTTTGAGCCGGTTCCGCCCATAAGCTCGGTCAATTCCTCATTGACTATTTTTATAACCATTTGAGCCGGTGTAAGACTCTCTAAAACGTGTGAGCCTATTGCGCGCTCGGTAACTTTATTTGTAAAATCCTTTGCAACCTTATAGTTAACGTCCGCTTCAAGAAGAGCGAGGCGAACCTCACGCATAGCTTCTTTGACGTCGCTCTCGGTAAGGTTGCCTTTGCTGCGAAGCCTTTTAAAAGCGGCTTCAAGTCTGTCCGATAATCCTTCAAATGCCATAAACTTACCTCTGTAATTACTCTATGATAGACAAAGCAAGAGATTTTATCTTTACCGTAGTGTCGTTTATCTCTCGAGAAAGCCCGTGATTTAAATTATAATCGCTGATTTCCTCGGCACAGTTTATAATATCGCCAAGAGTGGTTTTTATGCCATTCCATTTTTTTACGAATCCGAGTCTCGACTCCATCTCGTAGAGCTGCCCCTCGGCACGTTTTATCGCATCGCGCACACCCTGACGGGTTATGCCCTCGTTCTCGGCAATTTCGGCAAGAGAAAGGTCGTCGTTATAATAAAGATTGATAAAATCACGCTGTTTCGCAGTAAGCATATCACCGTAGAAATCAAGCAAAATCGTTATTTCAACATTATTTGCCAAAACTACCACTCCTTAAAGAAAAAGTCCCTGTAAAGCCAGCGACTTTACAAGGACATATTATACTAAATTATATTGTAATTGTCAAGAAAAAGTTTAGTTCTTCTTGGTTGTTCCGCCGCCCCAGTCAATAACGGCGTTCTTTGAGGGGTCCCAGTTGGAGTCGGCGGTTGTGGGCGTTGTGGCGGGTTCGGTGGGCTTGGTTACGGGCTCAGAGGGTTTTGTAGCCGGCCGGGTGGGCTCGGTTACAGACTCCGTGGGCTTCGTGGTATTTTCCGTTGTCGGCTTCGTGGTATTTTCCGTTGTCGGCTCTGAAACGGACGAAGTCTCTTTTGCCGTAGTCTCGGCATCGGGAACCTTGAGCCCTGCCGCTATACGCAAAATGTATACGGCGTCGCACGAATCAATTTTACCGTCACCGTTTAAATCGGCTCTTTTGATTTCGTCATTTGAGAGGCTCAAAAGTCCGGCATCATATTTCATAACAAGCATGGCATCTGCCGAATCAACTTTACCGTCGCCGTTAACGTCTCCGCGGTTTTTACCGTCGCCGACAGCAAAAGCCATTACCGCCGCAACCGACAGCACAATTACGGCCGCTGACAAAATACTGAATAGTTTTTTCATTTTAGTTCCTTTTATTATCGAGCACTCCAATCAATAACAGCCGCATGGCTCTCATCCGCAGGATCACCTGTTCCTATTTTTACGGTACCGCTTTCGCCTTTAGTGGGAGCATCATTCGGCTTTTGGGGCTCATCCTTGCCGTTCGGCTCGGTCTCGGCAGCCTGCTCGGAGGTCTTGGTTATAAGGTCGTCGTAGAACTCAACCGAACCGTCCTTGCCGGTGGTTACGGGAATAAGCTCTCCGTTTATGTTTGTTATGAATTTTTCGCCCGATTCATCGGTTGTGTATTCAATGGACGTTGTTTCGGAGGGGGCGGCTGTAGTGTCGTCCTTTTCCCAGCTTCTCTTTTTTCCGCAGGAAATAAACACCACCGAAATCATAAGTATCAAAAGTGCGACAGCAATAATTTTTTTATTCATATTTTTCTCCTTTGCGGCTTATACTGAAATTATTTTAGCACAATCGTCATTTCAATGCAACACACCGTAATAATCTTACAAATAATATATGACGAAATCACTTTAATTCGGCTATTGTAACGCCCTCTTCACCCTCGCCGTATACACCCGTTCTGTACGATTTTATGTTCGGATGGTCTTTTAAGTGCTGCTGTATGGCTCTTCTGAGCGTACCTGTTCCCTTACCGTGAATTATTGTAAGCTCATTAAGGCCGGAGCGAAGCACTCCGTCAATAAACATATCAAGGTCGGCTATTGCCTCCTCAACCGATTCACCGCGCAAATCCACGCTTGACTTACCGCTCGGCAAGGACTTTTCCTTTACGGAACGGTAAAGGCTCTGCTTCTTCGGCTTTTTCTTCGGAGCCAAAAGACGAAGCTCCGATGCCTTGACCTTCATCTTCATAACGCCTGCTTTTACCTCGGCGTTACCGTTTTTATCAAGCGATACGACCTCGGCCTCGGTGCCGAGCGTTTTAACAAATACATTATCACCCGTCTTTAACGGTCTCGGCAAAACGTAATCGTCGTCATCGCCGTCAAAGTCGTTTTTCTCGTATGTCATATCATCTATGGTGTTGAGATGCTGCTTTAACGCCGCCTTTGCCTTGCGTGCCATCTCTGAAGCGTTTTTCTCATTCGACTGCTCGCGCTTCAGGCGGTCAAGCTCCATCATAAGAGACGCTGCGGCACGCTTTGCGTTTTCAAGCATGCGTTTCGCCTCGTTTTGAGCCATAAGTATTTGCGTTTCGCCCTTTTGCTTTGCAAGTGACAGCTCGTTTTCCGCCTTTTTCTTTATCTCGTCTATCTCGTTTTGCATTTCGGCGGTCTTTTCTTTTTCCTTTTCCATTTCGAGGCGTGTTTTTTGGAGCGTATCAACAACATCCTCAAATCTGGTATTTTCCTCCGAGATAAGCTTTGCCGCCTCATCTATGACCTCTTTTGACAAGCCGAGCTTTTGAGATATCGCAAATGCGTTGGAACGACCGGGTATACCCGTTATCAGCTTATATGTAGGCTTCAAGGTATCGACAGAAAACTCGCAGGATGCGTTTTCGACCCTGTTCGTGCGAAGCGCATATTCCTTAAGTTCGGAATAATGGGTTGTCGCCGCTATTTTGGCACCATTACGGCGGAGATCCTCAAGCACCGCAACAGCCAAAGCTGCGCCCTCTACGGGATCGGTTCCCGCTCCGAGCTCATCGATTAAAACGAGAGAGCTTTCATCAACGTTATTGCTTATATTTACGATCGTCGTCATATGTGCCGAAAAAGTGGAGAGCGACTGCTCAATACTCTGCTCTTCGCCGATGTCGGCAAACACGTTTTTAAATACGGCTATACTGCTGTTTTCGTTTGCCGGTATAAAAAGACCGCACTCCGCCATAAGAGTTAAAAGGCCTATTGTTTTTATAGAGACGGTTTTACCGCCGGTATTGGGGCCTGTTATGACAAGAGAATCATATTTGTCACCGAGCGACACGTCTATAGGCATGGCTTTTTTCGGGTCAAGTAACGGATGGCGAGCTTTTTTAAGTTCGATAACACCGCGCGAATTTATAATCGGCATTGTGGCCTTCATCTTATAGGCAAGCTGAGCCTTTGAAAAAATCAGGTTAAGCTCCGCCGCCGATTCGCAGCTTATTTTTATTGTATCGGCAAAGCTCCCTGCCTCCTCTGACAGTTCCGAAAGGATTCTTTCTATTTCATCGCGTTCACGGCTTTCAAGTACCTTTATACGGTTATTTGCCTCTATTACAGCCGCCGGTTCAATAAATACCGTAGCACCGCTTCCGGATGTATCGTGAACCATACCCGAGACCTCGCTTCGGTGCTCGGCCTTTACGGGAACGACAAATCGGCCGTTTCGCTGTGTGATTATAGCGTCCTGCAAGCTTGATTTGTATTTCGGAGAGCGTATCATACCGTCAAGCTTGTCGCGTATTTTGGCCTCCTCGAGTCTTTTGTGCCTGCGTATATCTTTAAGCGCAGGTGAAGCATTGTCCGACATTTCGGTATCGGACAAAACAGCATTGTTTATTTTATCCTCAAGATATTTATTTGTGTAGAGCGAATTAAAAAGGTCGTCTATCGCGGTATCCATACCGGCACTTTTTGAGCGCCACTCGGTTATACCGCGTATCACGCGCAAATCGCTGGAAATATCCAAAAGCTCACGCATGGACAGCGTGCCGCCGGACGATGCACGGCTCAGCTGATTGTTAACATTTATAAGGCCTCCGAACGAGGGCGCGCCGAATTTTGCTATGAGTATATGAGCAGCCTCCGTTTCGGAAAGGCGTTTTTGCACCTCAAAAAAATCGCCGCTCGGCTGCAGCGACAACGCCGCAAGCCTTGCCTCCTCGCAGGAGGTCATTTCCGAAAGAGTTAAAAGTATTTTCGGAAGCTCAAGTGAAATGTGGTATTTATTCATAATTAGTCCTTTACAGAATAATAAAAATCAAGTGTTTTAAACGGTCTGTCCGTCTTTGAGGCAAGGTATTTCTCGGTGATGTAGCTGAGGTCCTCGCTTGCTTCCGGCGACAGCTTAAAATTGTATAATATATCTATTTTGGCAAAAACTATATGGCGCATTGCGCTGACAACGCCTATTTCAAGAGGGAAAAGAGCGTTCTCGTCGGCACAGTTATCGCAGTAAAGCAAGCCTCTTTCCATATCAAAATACATTATCGGCGTCTCAAATGCTCCGCACCTTTCGCAGGCGATAAGGTTCGGCATATAGCCGGCAAGAGAAACAAGTCTTAATTCGGTTATTGCCTTTAACAAAAGCGGAGGTCTTTTTCCGCTTGCCAAAAAATACAGCGAATTGAGCACCACGCGCAAAAAGTCCGTCGCATCGTCCTCCTTAGGCGACAGCTCAAAGGCTATATCGCAAAAATACTGTGCAAGCGACAGCTTTTCTATG
>OHLJ01000947.1_pt1 | contig 14676 bp, 7 predicted proteins | sample 1568991 | NCBI WGS metagenome assembly OHLJ01 (sample SAMEA3879601, study PRJEB24766) | human gut metagenome | biome: human-associated habitat; feature: feces | place: USA | collected 1985/1987
AGGTGGAATATGAAACGCGCGACATGTATCCGGATTCCAAAGCGCCGGAGATCAATTACTGGACGGCCAGCCTGAAAGTCGGCTACCGCAGCAAGAGAGTGAAATTCAAGGGAAGATTGAAAAACCCGGTCGGCTTTACGGTGTACCAATACTCGCTGACTTACAACAAAGTAAAATAAGGTGGATAAAGATAATGTTATCAAAGTCTGTAAAAATAAGTGTATTAAGTTTGTTTGCCGTCGCATTTGCCGCGGAAGCTTTCGCCCAGGCCACGATCAACAGCATGGATCAGAACGCGGACCAGTCGCAGGGACAGTACCAGCCGATGGACATGGGCTATGCCGGCTTCAACTCTCTCGGCATGATGCAGAGCGCCTGGCTTGATCCGTTGCAGAACCTCGGCGAAGGGCAGAGCAAACCGGCTTATTCGAAATATTACTGGTCGCCGGATCTGGTTTTGCCGCTGCGCCTGCGCGAGGGCATGATCACTTTGTTGAACTTCCCTGAATGGGAAATGATCGAGGACATTTACATCGGCGACAACGCGACTTTTGACGGACAGATTTCGGGGCCGAACACCTTGCTGCTTTATCCCCGCAAGGGCGCCAACGTCGGCGTTGACACCAACATTATCGTTTTCGGCCGTTCGGGCAACCGTTATGTGTTTTATGTCCGCAGCGAAGGCGTCAATACCGAGCGCCTGACCAACGCGATCGTTGACATCGACGTGATCGACGGCGCCGGCGGGGCGGGGACGCTCGGTTCCGGCGGTTCGTCTTCCGGCCGCGTCAACGCCAGCAAATATTACGGCAACGGCGGCAAGTCGGTAGATTCCACCTTTACCAAAAGATTTCAGAAAAACGACTGGATCAAAAGCATTCCGCTGGATCCGACACAGTTCCGTTTTGACGTTGAAGTTTACGTTCCCAACCCGGATGATGTTGTCATTGCGCCGGAACGCGTATGGCGCGACGACATTTTCACTTATATCGATCTGGGCGAAAAGGCGCTCAACATGACCCAGCGTCCGATCGTCACCCTGATTGTCGAGCGGGTTGAGGTTCCGGTCGGATTCCGCACCAAAGGGCCGAACAACCGCCTGATCATCGTCGAGGCGATCGGCGACATGGTTCTGCGCAACGGCAAGCGTATCGTCTGCCTGAAACTTCGCAGGTCCGATGAGGTCGGATTGGATAATATCAGTTACGCCGACGACATTACCGACAAGGAATGGGACGTTCCGGGCGCCCTGCCGGAAGGCAAACGCGGAAAAGCCGGCTCGGCCAGCTATCCGGACGGTTTCGGCAGCAATTATGTGGAAGGACAGGTTGATGTCAATGCCGGTTCGTCCGAGATGATTGTTCCCGAATACAGCGGCGGCAATAACGGCGAAGGGGTTACCATCCGCTACAAGGCCGGCGGCGCCTTCGGTGCCGGCAACGGTCAGGGCGGCGACTTTGATTACTCCAAGATGCGCCGGATCAAAAATACGCAGGAATTTGATGCCGCGGCCAGCAATTTGGCCAGCCAGTATCGTTACGGATCGGGATTTGCCGACGGAGGCTCCAACATTTCGATTGAGCTCGGCACCGATGCCAATGTGGACAACCTGGAAAATTTATGGGACAACCTGTCCTCTAAATATTCCAAAATTTTGAAGAACTATGACCCGTTCTTCTCAGTTGACGCGCCGGCGGACGGACAGGGCAAAGAGCTCTTCCATCTGCGCATCGGACCGGTCAAAACCTTGGACGAAGGTGACAGCGTGTGCAGCAAACTGGGCAGAAACGGCGTCTTTTGCAGCGTAGTCAGGACCCAATGAGCAAAGAAGTTTTAACACACTCTGAAAGCTATATCAAAAAAACCAACCGCATAATTCTTGCGGTTGGTATTACTTCTTTCGTCGTTTTCCTTTTCGGTTTGTATCTTCTGTTTTCAAGCGACGAGCCGATTGACGAATACGAAGAGCCGGTTTTCACCGACAACGATGACGCTTTAAATGTCGTTGACAACACTCCCGTGCAGGAAAGCATAGAGTTCAGCACTGTGGGCGATACGGAGGTTCCGCTGACGACGACCCCGAACCCGGTTCCGCTGGGGCAGGTGGTGCTCGGCACCGATGCCAAAAACGTCCTGACGCTCGGCACCAACGGCAAAACCTCGGTGATGATCGTATCGGTTCAGCTGGCGGAAGCACCCTTTGACGGCTTTGAGTTCAACGACAACTGCAGCGGCAAGCTTTTGCGCGGCAAGGAAACCTGTGACGTTACCATGAGCTGGACTCCGGTTGTGGCCGGAAACGTTCAAAACAACTTTATCGTTTCCTGGCACGAAAGCAATGTTTCCCAAAACAGCGCCAAGGCGGAAAAAGTACCGGTTTACGGCAATGCCGTCAATAAGGAAGACTGCAATTTCTGCGAAACCGTTCCGGGGGCGTCCGGCAGCGGGACGGCAGCCGCCCCGACGGCAAAGAAAATGCAGCGGGCAATCGTCGGTCCGGGCGGCGCCGTGATCGGTTATGCCGATGAGGACGGCTATATTTATGATGAAAACGGCAATGTCGTCGGCCGGGTAAACGAGAACGGTCTGGCGGTGGACGGGGAAGGCAACATCATCGGCGTTGCCAACAACCGCAAACTGGTTTACGACGACAACAACAACGTAATCGGCTATGTCAATCCCGACGGCACGATGGTTGACGTCGACGGCAACGTTACCGGCCGCATGCTGCCCGACGGAACGGTGGTCGACAATGACGGCAACGTGGTCGGCAAAGCGGTGGACATGGGCTATGTTTATGACGAAAACGGCAACATTATCGGCCGCGTGCTGCCGGACGGTACCGTGGTCGATATGGACGGCAACGTTATCGGTCGTCTGAACGAAAAAGGCGAGGTTGTCGACGCCAACGGCAACGTCATCGGCTACGTGACCAAACCCGGACGTACCGCGATTGACGAAAACGGCAATGTTCTCGGCGTTGTCATGCCGAATGGCGCCGTCGTCGACGCTAACGGCAATGTTGTCGGTTATGTTGATGAGAACGGCAATGTCGTTACCGACGAAATTATCGGCAAGACCGGTCCAAAACGTCGTTTGGCCTATGACAAGGACGGCAACGTTATCGGGTATATTGACGAAAATGGCAATGTGGTTGATTTTAACGGCAACGTTATCGGCAAAATGCTTGAAGACGGAACCTTGGTTGACCTGAACGGCAATGTCATCGGTCGGGCCGGCGAATATGTTGACTTGGCGCTGGACAAAGACGGAAAGGTTATCGGTTATGTCGGCGCTGATGGCAGGGTTTATGATAAAAACGGTAATGTCATAGGCTATGTTGATGCCGACGGCAATATCGTCAGCAACGTCAAAAAGAAAATAGGTTCGCTGGTGCGTGTCGAACTGATTCCGGTTACGCCGCAGGGAACGGTGCTTGGCGTTATCAGCAATAACGGTACGGTTGAAAATGACAAACGTCAGGTTATCGGCCGTATTCTTGCCAACGGTCTGGTTAAGGATCCGTCAGGAAATCAGGTCATCGCCAAACTGGTGCGCGGCGGACTGGTGGTCGGTTATGGCTGCAAAAACGTCGGCTATCTTGATAAAAACGGTAAAATAACCAAAGGCAACAAGGAGCTTCCCTATAAGATTATGCCGGACGGCATTGTTATTGACGACGCCGGCTCTTATATCGGCGAAGTCGTTCAGCCCGGCAGTGCGTTTGACAATACCTGCACGCTTATCGGTGAGGTCGGGACCGACGGCATTGTCCGCGATTCCGCCAACAATTACGTCGGCTGCGTCAATCCTGACGGTACGGTGCTGAACGAAACCGGCGAAATTGTCGGCGGTGTTTCCCGTTCCGGCATTGCTGTCACTTATGACGGCGAATATCTCGGCAAAGTCGGTGCTAACGGCATTGTCCAGTCGGCAGCGTTGCTGCCGGTCGGCTGCGTCGGAACTTACGGCGATGTTTTCAACAAGGACGGCGGTTACATGGGTAAGGTTTTGGAAAACCGCTATGCTTATGATCTTTCCGGCAATTTTCTTAACGTTGTCGGCGAAAACGGCAAAGTTTCGATACCCGGCGGCGGTGAAGCCAAACTTTATGCCAACAATTTGGTTGCCGATGATGCCAACCGGATTATCGGCGTGGCACTGGACGAAAAGTCGATAGTCGTCGATCCTTCCGGAAAGTTTATGGGCCGCGTTTTCCCTGACGGCAACGTTTATAATGACAAAGGCGTTGCATTGGGCAAAATACATGGTCGGGGCACAGGCTTTTTCAACCGTATGCTCGGCAAACTTCTGCCGCGTGGCGAAGTTGTCGATTTCTATGGCAAAAAAGTCGGCAAGGTCAATTACGACGGCCGTGTTCTCAACCGTTTCGGCGAGCTTCAGGGACGGGTTGACGCCAAAGGCCTGTTTATTGACAACAACAACGAATATCGCGGTGCGGTTCTGCTGCATGGTGCGGCCATCGGTTATGACGGTTCGTATCTCGGTTATGCGACTTCCGACGGTACGGTAATCAACCTTGACGGCAAACACGAAGGCATAACCAGTTCCGACGGAAAGGTTTTAAACAAAGACGGCGAAGTCGTCGGCGAAGTCATTCCCGAAGACATCGTTATTGACATCTGGGGCAACTACAAAGGCCGGGTCAATTCGCTCGGCGACGTTCTGGACAATAAGAACGAAAACATTACCGCCGTTTTGCCGGGTGGTTCAACGGACAAAAACCTGAGCCTGGTCAAGCATGGTTCGGTTATTGATTTCGGCGGCAATGTCATCGGCGCGGTAATGCCGGACGGCACGGTCATTGATGTCAACAACGTCGTTTTCGGCCGCACGCTTTCCGACGGCAGCGTCATCAATCAGGCCGGCAGTCTGGTCGGCGAAATTGCCGAAGGCGACATCGTTATTGACAACGCCGACAAAGTGGCCGGTTATGTCGATTTGGCAGGCAACGTCGTCAGCCGTGACCGCACGGTCATCGGCCGCAGCCTGTCCGGCGGTCTGGCAATTGATGCCAATGACAATATTCTGGGCAGAATTTACAAAATCGGCGCGACAATTCTTGGAAATGATGGTAAATATATGGGCAGGCTGGCGCCGGACGGCAGCGTAATCAGCAAAGACGGCAAAAATATCGGTTATATCAAAAATAACGGTTCGTTTATAGATTTGGATAAAAAAGTTTCCGGCTATGCTTTGCAGGAAGTAGCCAAAAACCGGAGGAATTAGGGTGACTTTGAACGGCGGACGATTAGAACTTTTGAATAAAATCAGGTCGGGTGTGTGGACACTTGCCTTTTTCTCCGTGCTGTTTTTTGCTGCTCCGGCTGCGGCAATTGAAATTACGGCCATCGACTTCAACGGCGATCTTATAGGCAAGGTTATTCCCGACGGTAAGGTTGTCAGTCTCGACAATCAGCTTATCGGCAATGTTACCGCCGACAGCTTGATTGTTAATTTTGACGGCGAGCTTATCGGCGGCGTCATTCCGCAGGGCATTGCCATCGGCAACGACAACAAGCTTCTGGGTAAGGTTTCCAACGACGGTTCGGTGCGGCTGGCTTCCGGAAAGATTGTCGGCAAGGTTCTGCCGAATGGTCTGGTTGTCGACGATTATTTCAATGTTCTCGGCGCAGTTCTGTTTCCGGGACTGATTTATTCCGACGATGGCAAAACCGTCGGCCGTCTGACCGGTGACGGTCTTTATACCAATCTTCAGGGACAGCAGATTGGTTTCGTTTCGCCGGACGGTTATGCCTACCGCAAGGTTGGCAACGATTATCTGTTGGATGGACGTCTGATATCTTCCAAAATGGTCATTTCTTTGGACGGCGCTTTTATCGGAAGCGTTTCGCCGGGCGGCAACGTTACCGATTTTGAGGCGCAGACAATTGGTTTTGTTAAGGCCAACGGCTATGTTTATAATGAAAACAATCAGATTATCGGTCAAATAGTCAGGTCTGGTTTTGCCTTTGACAACAACGGTAAATACATCGGTTTTGTTACTTATAACGGCGAGGTTGTCAATAAGGACGATTTGGTCGGGCGAATGCGTGCGGACGGCCGTATTGCCGACACCAAAGGAGAAATTATCGGTTTTGCCGTTGATTTGGCTGCAACGGCGACAGATTTGGAAGGCCGCTATCTCGGCCGGATTATGCCCGGCGGCAGTCTGGCTCAGGCGCGTGAAGTCATCGGACAGGTCGGTCCGCGCGGCACGGTTATAAATAAGGACGGAAAGATTATCGGACGCTTGGTCAATGCCGGCCCTGTGTTCAACTTCCGCGGCGCCCTGCGCGCCCATGCGCTGAAAAGCGGCGCGGTTATTTCGCTTGAGGGTACGCCGCTCGGCAATGTCCGCGCCAATCTGGCTTATGACAACAATGGTCTTGTTTTCGGCGCGACGCTTAATAACGAACTGGTCATTGCTCCCGGCGGCAAATCGCTGGGTATGAGCGGTATTAACGCCTCGGTCATGGATGGCAGCGAACGCAAATTCGTTTCGCCTTTCGGCTTTTTGTTTTCTTCCGACGGCGTCCTGAGCGGCTCGACCATGACGCTGGCGCCGGTGTATAACCTGACCGGTGCTGTTATTGCCTATATGATGCCGAACGGCTCAATGTATAACAAGGGGGTTGTTGCTCTCGGCAGGCTGACTGAAGCCGGCATCAACATTGACGAGCGCAACCGTATTCTGGGGCGGAATATTGCGGCCGACTATGCTTTTTCGGCGGCGGGAGAACTCTTGGGTATTTTATCCGAAACCAATATGGTCCTGGATAAGGGACTTAAACCGAAAGCCAAAATTCTGCCGGACAATTCGGTTGTCAAAGCCGGAAAGAATACCGAGGTCAACTTTAATCCTCAGGTTGGAACGGCGTCCGATCAGCATCTGGTTCTCGGCGTAACCGGCAGTTTGTTTGGCTATGCGGACATTGACGGTGCTGTCCGCAATCCGGCCGGGCGTGTCGCCGGAAAAGTAGTTGACGGCGGTTTGGTAATTGACAATTCCGGCCTGCCGGTCGGCGAAACCAGCGGTTATAAAGCCGTGGTCGACGGCGATTGTGCGCTTCTCGGTGTTGTTACGCCGCAGGGGGACATCCGCAATTATCGCGAAACGTTTATCGGCCGCATGCTCTGGAACGGGCAGGCGGTTTCGGAAACCGGTGCCGTCATCGGTTATCAGGTAATTCCCGGCAGTGTAATAGACTTCAACGGCAATATTCAGGGAACCATATCGCCTTCCGGACAGGTAACGGCTTATGGCGGCGAACTGCTCGGCTGCATTGACAAGCGGGGAAAACTGCGCAATGCCGACGGTGAAATCATCGCCGGACAGACGGAGTTTTATCCGGTTATGAATGTTAACGGCGTCTTTATCGGCCGCACGGTTCTTGACGGTACGGTCGTCAACGAAGCCAACGAGTTTATCGGCTACATGCAGCCCAATGACAATGTCAATTCCAAAACCGGCGTACCCGTCGGTCAGTTGTTCAAATACCGCTTTGCTTTCGATAACGACAATAATTTTCTGGGGCGGGTCGGTTCTGACGCGCGCGTCTTTAATGCCAAAAACGAAGAGGTGGGAAAAGTCGAGTTTGGCGGTGCGGTCTTGAAAGACGGCAAAAATATCGGTTATGCCCTGTATGACATGTACGTTTACGACAATGACGCCAATGTCATCGGCTATATTACCCGTGACGGCAACGTTCTTACCGTCAACGGCCGAAAACTCGGCCGCATTGACAAGGGCTTTCTGATTAACGGCGAAAACAAGGTTGCCGGCCGCGGTAACCGCGATTTTTACATTCGCAACCAAAACAACGTCGTCCTCGGCGAACTGGAACTGAACGGCAGTCTGGTCGATTCTGCCAATCATGTCATCGGTTCGCTGAAAGACAACGGCCGTATTCTGGACAGCAACGGCAACGTTCTGGCCATAGCCAAACCGTTGCAGTATTACAGCCTGCTTAAGGAATTGACCGAGGCCGAAGCGGCTCGTTTGGCTGCCGAAAAGGCCGAAGCCGAAAGATTGGCCGCCGAACAGGCTGCGGCTGCCGGCAATTATGTTATCGGCGATGACGGCTACCTTCGTGACGCCAATGGCAACATTATCGGCCGTATTCTTCCCGACGGTACCGTTGTCGATTTAAACGGTAATGTTATCGGACATATCAACGAAAACGGCGAGTTCGTCGGTTTGGACGGCAAAGTCAGGGGCAAAACCTCAAAAGACGGTTATGTCGTTGGAGATGACGGTTATCTGCGCGATGCGAACGGTAATATCATCGGGCGGGTGTTGCCGGACGGCACGGTTGTCGACCTGAACGGAAACGTTATTGGCCATATTAATGAAAATGGCGAATTTGTAGGCCTTGACGGTAAGGTTATGGGCAAGGTCAACGGTGGCGGAGCCGATTGGTACAGTAAACCGGTACAAATTGGTGCCATTCCCGAAATCGGTGTCGTTGGGGAAGAAGAAATGAAAAAATACCGCAAGTCGCTCGGCATTGCCCTGACGCCGGACGGCGAATATCTCGGCGATATCATGGACGACGGCAGCGTTGTTGATAAAAAAGGCAATGTCGTCGGCAAAAAAATGCCGGACGGTCTGATTATTGACGATGACGGTACGCTTATCGGTATTGAAGAAGTCAAAAAGCCCGATTCGTCGGGAATGTTTGTTCCTGCCGGCACTTTCGGCCCCGGCGGCGCTTACGGAACCGGTATGGGGGCCGGCGGCAATCTCGGCCCCGGCGGCGGCTTTGGTCCCGGCGAGCGTTATGACCCGCAGCGTGCCGCGGCATTGGCTGCGGCGCAGAATCAGCGTCGGCAGGCTATGTCCGTCGGTAAAATCAGCTCGGGCATCAGACCGGAATCTTTTGACGGTTATCAGAAAAACTGGGATGAACAGGGTATTGCCAAGGCCGTTTCTTCATGGCGCGTCAACCTGAGCGAAATGATTTTTGCCGACAAACCGATTCCGGCGGTTATCGCCCGCTCCATCGACAGCAACAACCCGACCCCGGTAACCGCCTTTGTTGAACGCAACGTTTATGCCGAAGAAGGACGCAATGTGGTAATCCCGGCCGGCAGCCGTCTGATGGGTACGCTGGGCGGCCTGACTGCAGGCACGGAAACGACTTCCTCGTCGGCTAAGGTTCAGATTACCTGGGAACGTCTGATCCGTCCGGATGGTTCGCTGTTTGTCTTCCAGGGTATTACCGGCGATGCACAGGGCCGCGGCGGCGCACTCGGCTATCTTGACCAGCAGCTGTTCAAGAAATATACGCTGCCGATTATGACTACGGCTCTGACCAGCTATACGTCCTACATCATGGCGCCGAAAGATGATGATGACAGCAGTTCCGATACGGAATCTCCGCGCCAGCAGGCTGCCAACGACGCGCGTCAGAACTTTTTGCAGGACATGAACCGCATTTTTGAACAGATTTTGGCTGACAAAACCAATATCAAACCGCTGACTTATGTTCCGGCCGGTACTAGAATTATCGTTTACCCGAACATAGATTTATGGTTGAGAACGCCGGAAAGAGATGAAGCCGAAGTCGCCAAGAACCTTTCCAAGCGTGATGTGCTTATCGATGATAACAAGCTTGAGCAGGATCGTACCGATACGCAGAACAGGCGTAAAATGGGCATGACCGATGCCGACCGTGCCGCCACTGCCGGTTCCGTTGTCTATGAGGCCGAAGGAACCGATGCCGAAGCTGTTGCTGCACCGCGCCTGATGGACGACAGCAAGGTCAAGAGCAAAAAACCCGCCGCGACGGCAGGCGCTCCGGCGCTGATGCCGACAACGCCGGCCGGTGGTTCGACACCGCCTCCGCCGCCTTCGTTCAGCAGCGGCTCGTCGTCCTCTTCATCTTCGTCGTCTTCCGCGGCAAAAACGGATAACAGCGTTCCTCAGTTGTTCTGACAGGAGAAAAATATGAGCTTTAAGGTTTTGGAATCAGTCTTGCGCCCGTTGTCCTACTGGTACAATCAGGACAACATTGAGGAAGTGGCGGTCAACCGTTCCGGCCAGATTTGGCTGCGCCTGCGCGGCAAACGCGCCTATCCCTGGGTAATGTATAAAGACGAGAAACTCAGCAAAGAATATCTGGTCGATTTGCTCTATATTGTCGCCAATACCTATGAGCTGCCTTTTGATCCGGTCGAGGGTTCGCCGGTCGTTTATGCCACCATTCCCGGCGAACACCGTTTTTCGGCTATTGCCGGACGTAACGTCATGTATGATCAGGACGACCTTACCGGCGGTGTCGCGCTTACCATTCGTGTTCACAGCGACGACGTGGCATTCGGTCTGTCGGATTATGGTCTGACGCAGGGGCAGGCACTGCACAAAATTAATCCGTTGAAAGACATCAAAGACCCGGAAGACCCCTATGAACGTTTGTTGCTAAGCATTAAGCGCGGCGACCATATCCTGGTTTCCGGTGCGACATCAACCGGTAAAACGACTTTCCTGAATAACCTGTTGAAGATTTTGGATATCAACAAGCGTATTGTGACCATTGAAGATACGCGCGAGCTGTTGGTGCCGCATCCCAACCGCGTCCATTTGGTTTTGTCACGTACCGAACAGACCAATGAAATGGACTATGCCAAAATCATCGACTTGGTCGTTCGTTTTACGCCTGACGCCATTATCGGCGGTGAAATTTCCACCAGTAACGCCGGTGCCATCTGGGAACTGATGGGATCAGGTCACGACAACTGTCTGGCTACTATTCACGCCGAAAGTTCCGAAGCTGCTTACAAGGCCTTTACCGACCGTATTTTGCACACTTATCCGACCATCGACCGTAATAAGACAATTGAAGAAATGCACCATAAGCTGCGTGTCGTTCAAATTAACCGCGACGGCAACCTCCGCGCCATTACCGAGGTCACATAACGGGCTTATTTTTCTTCTTTGCCATTCTTATACTACAGTCACCCTCAGGCTTGCCCTGGGGGGCTTTTCTTGCTGTCATTGTCGGACTTGCCCCGACAATCTCTGGATTCCCGTGCTTTCCTTTTTCCCTTGTCATGTTTTGCGCAGCTTGGGGAGCAGCTCCAGTAAAGCTGCGAACCGGCTGCGGTGCAGTCCTGTTGACGATCGGTTAAGCGACAGCGTAAACCGTAAGACTTACAGGACAAACTCGGATATAGCCGGAAATCCACGGATACAAGGCATATCCTGCAAAGAGATAACCAGCTTCTTGTCCAAAGCGTAACAGATATTGAGCAGACAGCTTAAGGGAAGGCGCAACAGCCTTTCTTCACAGCCTTTTTCTTTTATTTTAGATATTCCGGTCATCTCGCTGACGTCGTCAATATCCCAGAGCCCCCGGGACAAGCCCAAGGGTGACAAAGAAGAGAGGAGTCCGAGTATAACTTTTATATTTATTGTCATTATCCGGCAGTCAAGGAGAGAGATGTCCGGCTCAAGGCCGAACATGACAAAGAAAACAAAGCCCCTCTTCCGAGGGGCTTTGCTTATTGTAAAGGCGGAATGTTAAGCTGAGCAATGCCGCCGGGACGGATTTTGACGTTTGAATAACGCATGTTTCCGGTTTCAATAACAAATCTCTGTCTTCCGGTAAGCTGCGACGCCAAATCATAAAAATCTCTGGCCGTAAGTTCCTGTCGCTGCGGATTCATTATGTACAGCACGCAGCCCTGCGTTCTTTCGGCAACACCGCAGCGGGCGCGCCCTCTCGGAACTTCGGGATTGATTACGACGCCTTGCAGACCGTCGCGAACAACCGTTTCCTGCGCAAAGAAAAACTTGGCAATGGCAAAGCCGAGGATAAAAGCAAACAATGCGCCGAAAAACAAGGCTTTTTTTGTAAACATGTTGTCAACCATAAACTGTTCGGCCAAAGGCACTTTCGGCGGCGTGATGTCGCTTTCGTCAATAAACTGCGGCTGAAAATCGCTGGCGACTTCCTGCGTATTGTTCAATGCCGGCAGATTTTCTCCCCCATCCAGAATTGCGTCAAGGTCAAAATCGTCTGCCGGAGACTGTGTCTGCTGTTGAGCCTGCGGCTGATAAACCGGTTCGGTTTTCGGTGGCATGGCGGCGGACACGCCTGCGGCATTTGACGGGTTGACGATTCTTTTAATCGGGCGTTTGACTTTTTTCAATCGGGGCCGGTTCGGATCCGGCATGCTGCCGCCTGCAGGTCGATTGATGTTGTTAAAATCTTCTGCCATTCCTTAAATCCTCTAAATTAAGTTATCTAAAATCGGTTTGGTCGTTTTCAGCGTGCGGATAATCCGCGGAACCATAAAGACCACGGTTTCCGATTTGGGTGACTTTGCGCCAAACAGTTGGTTCGGAATGCCGATAATCAGGAAGTTTTCGCCCAGACGGCTGCGTACGTCAAAATGTGTAATCTGGCCGTTGGTCGCCTCCAGCGTAATGTCCGAGAAAATTCGGTTGCCTTTTTCCAAGGAGGCTTTTGCCAGAATGGACAAGTCGGCATCAATCGAATCGCGGCGGCCGCATTTGCCGATGTCAAAGCGCGAAAACCACAGGTTTGGCACCACGAATTTTCCTTCCGCAACCGGCATAACCATTGCCTGTCTGCCTAAAAACTGGCGCAGCGTACTGATGTTCAGCTCATTGGTGGTTGTCAGAACCCGGCCGATAACACCGGTTTTGGCCGTCGTAACCGTACCGAAATAGAAGGCGTTAAGCAACTCTTTCCATTCGACGTCTTTGCCCTTGTCATAGGGATAAATCCGGAAAACGCTCACGTCATAAGCCACCAGCGTCGGATTGCTTTCAAAATATTTAATCAGGTCCATGATTTTGTTTTTAAGTTCGAAATCAGCCTCAAACGTAACCGAATAGTCCGCCCAGTCGGTTGTCATATCCGTAATGCCGGAACCGCGCAGAACATCAAGCAGTCCGAGCATTATCGGCCGCGACTTCGGAACATACAGCGTAAAATTACCCTTGCGGCTGATGCGCATGGTCTTTTCTGATGCCTCGTAGGAATAGTAGATTTCGCCGGCATCGGCAATCATATTGATGACCTCTGAAAATTCGCCGCGCAGGTTTTCGGCCGAAATGCTGGCATAAGGAGCGTCTTTGGCAACCAGTTTGATGCCGGCTTCCTTGGTCAGCTTGTAAAGAGCTTTTTCTGCCGGCATTTTTTCAAACGAAAAACCAGTAACTTCAAAACGCGGCAAAGGGTCGTTAACGCCGTTTTTCTCCAGCCTGAAGGCCGACATGTTATAGGGCAGGGTCAGTATCATTTGCTGAGTGTCCCAGTTGACGCTGCAACGCAGGGGCGTTTCCAGATCCAGTTCGTTGGCGCCTTTGGGTGTGCGAATCATATTCGGATCCTGCGGATAAACCATATCGGCGTTCAACCGCTGGTCAAGAGGCGGCAATGGCTGCGGCTTTTCGGTCCTGCAGGCCGACAATACGGCAAAAACAGCCAGAATGCCGAAGAATTTAATTACGTTATGGGACAGAAAACTTCTCATTTCCGACTACTTGACCTCGTCTTTTGCCGGTATGGCCTGCTGTGCGTCGGGACTGACCGGTTTTTTTATTTTGATGATTTTTTTGACTTCGTGCGGTACGGCGGCCTGAGGCTGTGGTCTGGCCTGCTGCATCTGCGGATTGGATGCCGCCGGAACGGGCTGCGGAGCCGGTTGGGTACTCTGCTGCATTGTTTCTGTGGCGGCCATATTATTTTGTGCCATCAGTTTTTCCATCAGCTGGTCCATGTTCATCCCTGCGCCGACCGTTGGGTCGACCGTCTTGTCGATTTCGCCCAGAACCTCTTTCATTTTTTCAACTTCATGGGCGTCTTCCTTAATCATGTCCGGCGAAGAATTGTTTTTCAGCTCCAGCTGATACTCGGCCAATGTTTTTTTGAAACTTTCCATGCCGCCGGCAATTTTTTTCTCCACATAAGGATAAAGTTCCTTGTGTTCAAGAATATAGTCGCCGGTTTCGCTGATTTCTTCCAGAACGTCAAGGATATAGCCGTAGTACTTATATTCTTCCATGGCAATGTTGCCCATACGGATACAACGCGCTGCAATCCTTGAGATTGTGCGGTCGTAATAATCCTTGAGCAGGATATAATTGTCCAGATACCAAAGGCTTTCCTTGCTGGCACCTGTCGGCTGCGTATTCTGTTCCATGTTTGGCTCCTCACATTCTACTCTAGTTTAGCCGCGTTTTTTTGTAAATTGTTTTCTATGAGCTTTACCCAACTATATCGTCTTTAGGAATATAGGGTTCTTTGTTCTCTTTTTCATCGCTGATTTCGGCGATTCCCAAATTAAGGCCGACAACCGGAAGCGGAGAGGCGTCGTCGGCGTTTTTATAGACGTCGTCGTGAAAAATCAGGTCGCCGCTGTAAAGCGGATTGGCCGTTTCTTCGTCATTTTCTGTCACATAGGAATCCGCGGCGGCTTCTGTTGCCGTTTCCTTACTTTCCTGTGGCGTTTCGGTTTGGTCTTCGGGAACTTCCTCATATTCCCATTCCCAGTCGCCGTCTTCGCTTTCGTCCGGCGCGGCGGTCATCTCCGCAGCCGGAATTTCTTTCGCGGTGTTTTCCGGCGGCGTTTCGGTTTGGTCTTCGGGAACTTCCTCATATTCCCATTCCCAGTCGCCGT
>OHLJ01000957.1_pt1 | contig 14615 bp, 13 predicted proteins | sample 1568991 | NCBI WGS metagenome assembly OHLJ01 (sample SAMEA3879601, study PRJEB24766) | human gut metagenome | biome: human-associated habitat; feature: feces | place: USA | collected 1985/1987
ACGGTATCCGGCAGAAACCCGACCTCGACCGTCCCTACTTCGGGCACATCTTCTCCGACGAGGACAAGAAGAACCTGCTCGAAACGGGCAACATGGGGCGTGTCGTGGAACTGAAAGGACGCAACGGGGAATATATCCCATCCTTCATCAGCATCGACAAGCTGACCAACGAGGTGGTCGCCATGAAAGCGGAGAATGCTTTCATCCCGAGGGAAATCAAGGGAGTGGAACTGACAGAGCAGGAGCAGAATGACCTGCGTGAAGGCAAGAAGGTCTATGTAGAGGGCATGATCGCCAAATCCGGCAACGAGTTCAACGCCTTCATTCAGGTGAATGCCGAACGCAGGGGTGTCGAGTTCATTTTCGAGAACGACAAGCTCTTCAACCGCCAGACACTCGGGGGCGTGGAACTGACACAGAAACAGATTGAGGACCTGAACGCTGGAAAAGCCATCTTCGTGGAGGGAATGCAGCGCAAGGACGGCGAGGTGTTCTCCTCCTACGTGAAGTTGGACGAGGCGACAGGCCGCCCGTCCTACACCCGCTATAATCCGGACTCTCCGGAAGGCGCACGCGAAATCTATATTCCCAACGAAATCAACGGGGTGAAGATTACGGCGGAGGAACAGCAGCAGCTCCGTGACGGCAAGGTGATTTTCCTCAATGACATGGTGAACCGCAAGGGAGAGGAATTCTCCTCCTTCATCAAGGCCGACCTGGAAACGGGACGCCTGAGCTACTCCCGTACGCCGGACGGCTTCGAGCAGCGCGAGGATTTCAAGATTCCACCCAAGGTATGGGACGTGGAACTGACCAGACAGCAGCGTGCGGACCTGCAGAGCGGAAAGGCCGTGCTGGTGGAAGGCATCAAGGGATATGACGGGAAGACCATCTCGCAGTACGTCAAGGCGAACTTCAACCAGGGGCGTCTGGACTTCTACAACGAGAATCCTGACCGCAAGCGTGATGCCTCGCAGCGCAATGTGGTGGCCAACAGCCAGCGACAGGAACAGGGAAACCGCAAGTCAAAAGGTGCGAGCATTGCCTGACAACAGGTTACTGAAAAATGAATGTTGAATCAAAAAAAGAAAGAAATATGAAAAAGGAAAACGGAAACGACATGCCTTTCAAGGCTGATGAAGTGAACTGGGACGAACTCTCCGGTATCGGTATCATGAAGGACGAGCTGGAACTCTCCGGCGAAATGGACACCCTCCTCAGGGGAGAGAAAACGAAAGTGATGTCCCTGAGCCTCGTGCTCCTCGGCGTGGACGTGGTGATGGACGCCACGCTCCAACTGGTCCGTAAGGGCGAGTCCCCGCTACTGGAAATCCAGGGAGTGACACCGCTGGGCAAATAATCTGGGAGCAATTATCAAGTAAACCGATGTCTTACCGCCGTTTCCTGTCTTCCGCATGGAAAACGGGAAACGGCTTAATTTTTATCTTACAATATGATAGCAATCATCGCAGAAAAGCCGAGTGTAGGCATGGACATTGCCCGTGTAGTCGGGGCTGATACAAGAAATGACGGCTACTGTTCCGGTAACGGATATATGGTGACCTGGGCACTGGGACACCTCGTGTCACTGGCCATACCGGACACTTATGGTTATACGAAAACGGCGGAGGAGGACTTGCCGATGCTGCCGGACCCGTTCCGCCTGGTCTCCCGACAGATGCGCACGGACAGGGGAATGGTTACGGACATCGCCGCCTCGAAACAGCTGAAAGTCATAGAAAGCGTGTTCAACCGCTGTGACAGCATCGTCGTGGCTACCGATGCCGGTCGTGAAGGGGAACTTATCTTCCGCTGGATATACGACTTTCTGGGCTGCACGAAACCGTTCAGACGCCTGTGGATCTCCTCGCTTACTGACGAGGCCATACGAAAAGGTCTGGAGGAACTGAAGGACGGCTCGGAATACGACAGCCTGTATACCGCCGCCGACAGCCGCGCGAAGGCAGACTGGCTGGTGGGCATGAACGCCAGCCGTGCCCTGGCCATCGTTTCCGGCTCGTCCAACAACTCGATCGGACGGGTGCAGACTCCGACGCTCGCCATGATATGCAGCCGCTACAGGGAGAACCGCAGTTTCGTATCCACACCATACTGGCAGCTGCATGTCACCCTCAATGGCGGCACGTCACACCGCCGCTTCTTCCATCCCGCGACCTTTGACGACAGGCAGAAGGCGGAAGCCGCCTACCGCAGTCTCTCTCCCGATTCTTCGGCGACGGTCACGAAGGTGGAGCGCAGGAAAAGCCTGCAACAGCCGCCGTTGCTCTACGACCTAACGGCACTCCAGAAGGACTGCAACGTGCACCTCGACCTGCCCGCAGCAAAGACGCTGGACATCGCCCAGTCGCTCTACGAGAAGAAGCTCATTTCCTACCCGAGAACGGGAAGCCGGTATATCCCGCACGATGTGATGGCCTGCGTGCCCGGTCTGTTGGAAAGGATAATGGCCATGCCCGAATTCGCCACAAGTGCCGGAATCCTTGACTTTGCGCGTCTCAACACCCGTAGCGTGGACGACCGTAAAGTGACGGACCACCATGCTCTCATCACGACCGGCATCGTACCCGAAGGGCTTTCCGAAGCGGAGGAGGCCGTCTATACGCTGATAGCCGGACGTATGCTGGAGGCGTTCTCGCCCTGCTGCGAGAAGGAACTGATTCTTATGGAATGTCGCCTGGACAACATGGATTTCCGCTCGAAAAGTTCCCTTGTCGTCAGTCCGGGATGGCGCGGCATCTTCTGCAGGAAAGAGGACAGGCAGGACGACGAGCCGGAAACCGACGAGGGTACGGCCGTATTTGCCGAAGGGGACACGGTTCCTGTTTCAGGATTCGGACTGTCCCAGAAGAAGACCGTGCCCAGACCGCCCTATACCGAGGCCACGCTGCTGGCAGCAATGGAGACCTGCGGCAGGGAGATAGCCGACGAACAGGCACGCGAGGCCGTGAAGGAGCTGGGCATCGGCACGCCCGCCACAAGAGCCGCCATCATCACCACACTGTTCAAACGTGACTATATCGCCCGCTCCGGCAAGAGCATCGTCCCCACGGAAAAGGGACTTCATATCTACGATGCGGTGAAGGACATGCTCGTGGCGGATGTTTCCCTGACAGGAAGCTGGGAGAAGACCCTGCTCCAGATAGAGCGGCACACGCTCGGACCGGACACGTTCATGGCATCCATCACGGACTACACCCGCAAGGCTACCCGTGAAATCCTGAACCTCAGCCTTCCGGCGGCAGCCGCCCGCACATTCACCTGTCCCAAATGCAAGACCGGACACATTATCGTCAGGGAAAAGAGTGCCCGTTGCGACAATAAAGGGTGCGGACTGACCGTGTACCGCAGATTCCTGAACAAGGAACTGACGGACCAGCATCTGGAACAGCTTTTCTCCTCCGGTTCCACACGCCTTATCAAGGGATTCAAGGGAAAGAAGGGCGTGGCTTTCGACGCTTCGGTCACCTTTGACGCCGGGTTCACCCTGACACTCTCGTTCCCCAAAAACGGGAACGGCAGGAAAAGGAAATGATGAAGCCATCCCGATTCGCGGGGCAAAGGTCGCAGCCCGCCCGTTTCCACCGGCAAGGTCAGGCCTTACGGTTTCTGGGAAAAATCATCCTCGCCAGAGGCTCCGGTATTTTTCCCGAAAACCTTGCCTGTGGAGGCGGACTGCAAGAAAGCCCCTGAAACCGGGAATGGCATTCCCGCCAAACAAATGAAGATTATGAAAGCAAAAGAACGTATCAGAAAGATAGCGGACAGCAGATGGGCAAGGACACTCGCGCTGGCCGTAACAGCAGCCATCATATTCAGCTGGCTCTATTCCCACGGTATATCGCCTGTATGGACTGCCGTGGCCATCATCTGTTTCAGGGGACTCTTCAGGTTCCTCTACCGTATAGCCTGTTTTCTCGTGGCATTGGCAATCATTCTGTGCATACTGAGTTTTCTGGTCTTCTGAAATCTGACGATATGGAACATGCACGGAATTTATCATTGCAGCATAAGGGAGCTGTCCGGGAGCGGGCGGCTCTTTTTGTATCCGTCACAGCCGGAAATGACACGGAAAGAAAAGGGAATGGACGGAAAACACAGACATTGGCAAACCGAGAACTACAGGGCAAAGTTGGCAAACGCTTCTTGTCGGACGGCAAGGTCAGGCCGCAAGCGGTTTCGGAAAAAATCATCCTCGCTGCGCTCCGGTATTTTTCCCGAAAACCCTGCCTTTCCGGAAGCATTTGCCGTTGGGCCCTTGTAGTTCAACGGGCTGCCAAAGCCCGGGTATTCACAGTTAAAAATTAAAGAATATGCAACAAGCGATCATCACAAGACAGTCACCAGCTCCGATAGGGATGCCCGTGACAAGAAGACCGAAAGTACACGTCCCGCAACCGGCAATCAAGCTGCCGCCAAGGGGAACCACAGGTCCCGTTCACATCTCAAAGCTGCTGAACCCCGTTCTGGAAATATGCAGACATCCGGATAGGAACAGGCTGCTGGCTGAATTATTCAGCGAATATTGAAACACATCGTCTAATCATTTAATATCTGAAATTATGTTTTTTACAGCAATCCACCAGATGATGACGGAAAGCGTGGACCTCACGATCGTCATCCGCAAGACAAACGGACAACTGACCGTTTCCACATTGCCCAAATCGAACGGACTCAAGGACGAGGCCCAGAACCACATCGTGCCGCTGACTGTCACGGGCACACCGCAGGAACTTGACACAGGATTCCTGCAGGCAGTCACAAGACCGATACAGAAAGCGTGCGGGCTGATCTCCAACATGGCACAGTTTGAGGCACAGGCGGACAAGGCCGCCGCCAGCAGCAAGGCCGCCAAGGAAGCGAAATCCAAGGAGACGAAGGAAGAACGCGAGAAACGGGAGAAGTACGAGAAACTGATGAAGAAGGCGGAAGAACTGACAGCCGCCAGGAACCATCGGGAAGCCGTCAGCGTGCTTACACAGGCGAAAGCACACGCGAATGCCGCCCAGTTGAAGGAAATCGAGGAGAAGATAAAGGCAGCCGACACGGAAATGAACCGGGGAAGCCTCTTCGACCTGATGGAACAGGAGGCACAGCCGGAACCTTCGGTACAGCAGCAACAGCCACACTCCCAACAGCCGGTATACACACAGACACCGGTACAGAGAAATCCGCAACCGCAACGTCCGCAACAGCCGGTACCGCAGAGACCACAACAGGCATACACGCAGCATCCGCAACAGCCAGGAATATGGCCACCGCAACAACAGCCGCCACAGCCGCAAGCAAGACCGCAGATACAGCCGCACGCGCAATACGTACAGCTGACAGGCGGACAGCAGCCTTCCCAACCTCAATATCCGCCGCAGCCTGAAATTCAGGACTGGCAGGAAGAACGGTTCATGCAGGAGGACGAACAGCAACCGTACCTCTCCGATCAGGAACACCCCGCATACAGTGAGAAGGACTACGAGGAATACATCGATTTCCCGCAGTCCATGCTGGAACCCAAGTATTCACCTTATCAGACAGTTTAAGACATGGCACTCGAAATTAAAGGAATGACACGCTCATTCAGATTCAAGAAAGGAACAGAGTATATTACTCTTCAGGACCCGGATCCGAACATCTCGCCGGACATGGTCATGAACTACTATTCGAACATGTACCCGGAACTGACGACGGCTACCGTTCACGGACCGGTCATCAGGGAGGACATGACAGAATATGAGTTCAAGACAACTATCGGAACAAAAGGATAAAGGATATGGCAAAGGACTACAGAAAAAAGAAGAAATCATGTGTACCATTGGACGGATATCAGGCGGAACAGCTCGCGAGACTTATCATTGCGGAAACCGAAAGGAAGGTGCATTACGGCACGGAAAGGAAGAAACGGATTGCGGCACCCAGCGGTGCCGTAATTCTTTTCTGAACACCACATTCACGCCGATGCCTCCGCCGGAACTGTTCTCGGAAAGTCCTGACGGAAAGCCGTGCAACCTGATCACGCGGGAAAACTACGAGTACCTGCGTGATTCCTTTTTCAGATATGCGAGTCTTATGAAAAAGGAAGCGGTACATGCACCGGGACTCACAATGGCGGAAGGAATAACGAGACTGCATGATGAAATGAGCGACCTTGTCGGCAATGACATGAATGTAAACATCGAGCAGGATGGGGAAAGACTCATTTTCCGTCTCTGGAAATGCCACAGATGGGGAGAACTTACGCTGTATTACTTCCCTGTGAAATTTGTGGAAAATCTCGGGCCGGAACTGAGACGCATATCTGTCACCTTCATCCACAACCTGATGCAGGCAAACGGAATTGACACCATACTGGACGAGGATGACACGGAATATGCGCTTACCTGGCTGGCTGAAGAGAATGACGACGAACAGGACGACAGGAAAAAACGGCTGAAACTGCTGCATTCATACGAGAAAGGCAGGATACACAGTCTGCTCAGGAGAGTGGAACGGAAATCCTACTACAAGGACCTGCCGAAGGCAATCGGACGGTATAAGCCGGCGAACGGATACGAACAGTCCCTGCTCTCCGCCATGAAGGAAGGTCTGGAATTCCTCTCGCCTGAACGCGGCATCATGGAATACGGCTACGACCCGTTTTATGAAGAGGAACCGGACTACCTGCCCATGTATCTCAACAGGCAGATAAGGGTCATCTATGACTGCAATGATCCCGTGACGGACAACCTCGTGGACTACTACAACTCCTACAGCCGGGAGACATACGACATCATTCCGGTCACCACCTGTGACCTGTCTCCGGAAACGGAGGAACTGTTCCGCATGGACGACTACCCGGAACGCTTCTTCAAATGGGCGGAAAAATTTATCAACATCACAATATAAACCAATCTGAAAGCATATGATAGACAGCAACGAACTGACCAGAAAGATCAAGACACCGCTCAACCCCAGGGCGGCACTGATAGCCTATGCCTCGGAAGGGGACAAGAACTTCTTCCTTGAAATCCGGGGTATTGACGACCGGGGAAACATGACGGAAGGAAGACCGGTGACACTGGAATTCATGAACACCCTCGTGAAGGAATACTCGGAAAGACACGGTACCACTCCATACGGGAAGATACCCGACAACCTGCTGTATTGCGACTCGCGCAAGGGCAGCGAAAGATACGTGTGGTACAATCCACCGCACAAGCGGATGATGTTCTTCAGCACCGCACTCAAAATAGAAAACGCGGAATATTACCTGCCGGGAGTAATCTACGAGGCCGGAGAGCACGGAATGAGAATCTATGCCTACAAGGGGAACGTTCCCAGACCGGATACCGTACTGTATGCCGCACCGTTCTTCAACGTGACAGGTTCCAGCGTATGTCTGGGAAACGCCAGGATAGAGCTGCCGAAGGACCTGACCTATGAAAAGCTGCTGCAGTACTGGGAACGGAAATTCTGGCTGACGGAATTCACCCACCTGGGAGGGAACGGGAACCCGACAAGGTCAAACCTCGTGCTGGTGGTAAAGGCGGCACGGGACAGGGACTTCAACCTCGACGAACTGAAACAACTGAACAACATGAAACTTAAAGACATACTGAAATGAAAAGAGTACACTACATCGACAACTATCTCATAAACCCGCAGCATCCGGTAACGGTAAACCTTATCGGAGCGGGAGGAACAGGCTCACAGGTGCTTACCTGCCTGGCCAGGCTTGACACGGCACTGAGGGGACTCGGACATCCCGGACTGTTCGTGACACTGTATGATTCCGACATCGTGACGGAAGCCAACATCGGGCGGCAGCTCTTCAGCCCTTCGGACATCGGACTGAACAAGGCGCAGTGCCTCGTCACACGCATGAACAACTTCTTCGGCAACGACTGGAAGGCGGTACCGGACATCTATCCGGCAGCCCTGAAGGACGCCAGACGGGATAATCTGGCCAACATAATGATTACCTGCACGGACAACATAAAGTCCCGTCTCGACCTCTGGAACATACTGAAAGCCGTGCCGGTTTCGGAATACAGAAGCCACGAAACACCACTGTACTGGATGGACTTCGGCAACATGCAGAATACGGGACAGGTCATCCTCGGAACCGTACCTAAGAAAATCAGACAGCCGGCATCCAAGCTGTACGAAACGGTGGAATCGCTGAAGGTGATCACACGATATGTCAAATACGCAAGAGTGAAGGAAAAGGATTCCGGACCGAGCTGTTCGCTGGCGGAGGCTCTGGAGAAACAGGACCTGTTCATCAACTCCACACTGGCGCAGCTCGGCTGCAACATCCTGTGGAAAATGTTCCGCAACGGTATGATCGAGCATCACGGGCTGTACCTGAATCTCTCCACCATGAAAGTGAATCCGATAACTGTATAATATCAAAGCGTTTCCGTATGATTAAAATATAAAAAAGAACTCAGGAAAATAATCCTGAAAACCAATATTTTTCGTAACTTTGTATCAAAATCAAATAAGCATAACAATGGAGCCATCTATATACAGTTTTTCACTTTGTGCCGCACTGCCGTTGATGTTATTCTTCGGCTTTTATTTTTTGTTTGCAAAGACTCCTGAAAAGAAAATTTTCAAGAATTATCTCCGCTCCCGACAGATTATGGGTATAGCTATGCTGCTGCTTTCGGCAAATTATTCGGTACATTTCTTCTTTGGTATCCGATTCAAAAATGCGGATTCTGCCATATTGATGAACATGTCCACATACTTCCTGTGCTATTCTCTGTTCAGTTCGGCATTGATAATGTTGCTTGATCGTTTTTACATTACCAAACGGCGTGTGTGGACACATATCATTTTATGGATTATATTTTCAACTCTTTCCGGAGTTGTGTTGTTCCTGTTGCCAAGCGGAATCATGCAAAAATTCTCTTTATTTGCTTTAGCTGTATGGTTAGTCGTTTTTGGAGTCGTTTTAGCTCGCAGAGTCATAATTGCATACCGTAGAGCCATTCGGATTTTCAATGAAACTCAGGCGGATGATATAGGTACATATATCGAATGGCTTTCCATATTCACTTATTGGGCTGTTATCTTCGGTGTCGGATGCGGATTGCTGACATTTCTGCCAGACAAATATGTTTTTATCTGGATTTTGTCGTCAATACCGTTCTACAGCTATCTTTTCTACAGCTATCAGAACTACCTGCTGTTCTATGAACAGGTGGAAAATGCTTTTGAGCAAGATATACAGTCTGAAGAAGAACTTCTGACAGATACAGAAACAGAACCTAAAATAGTTTCTGAGAAAGAAGTTCCAGTGTCCTATACAGAAATTATAGAGAAAGTGGCCAACTGGATAAAGACAGACGGCTATGTCCAGCAGGGACTTACCATAAAAGAACTGTCCGAAATACTTCATACGAACCGTACCTATCTTTCCGCTTATATCAAGACTACGTATAAAATGACATTCCGCGAATGGATAACCGGTCTCCGGTTGGAGTATGCGAAAAACATACTGAAGGAGCATCCGGAAATCAATATACAGAAGCTGGCTGAGTCTTCCGGTTTTCTTTCCCGCAGTAACTTTATCAAATCATTTACAGAGAAGGAAGGATGTACGCCTGGCAAGTGGAAAAAAGCAAATCTGGAATAATTTGTGTGGTAAAAAGCCGATGAAAAAGGTCTCAGAAGCCCATTTTCAAAAAGTGCTCAAGCGACAAAAAAGTGCTAATTCGACAAAAAAAAGTGCTCAAACGACAATTTGAAAAGTGCTCAAACGACAATTTTTATAAAACGCTGTATTTCAACAGAAAAAGTTTTTGTAATATTTTGGGCGCTGAATGGCATTTATTACCTTTGGAGAAGACAAAGATAATAAATTCAAGTTTATATGAGCAGAAAAATCACTTTTCTCACCCTGTTTCTGTGGCTGATGACGGTAACTTTTCCTGTCATTGCGCAGCAGAAAGCAGACACGACCTACACCTTCCGGTTCGTTCCGCAGAAGGACATGTTCTACGTGCCTTGGAATGGCAATGACACGGAACTTGCCCGTCTGTTGGAATGTATCGAAAACAACAAAACCACAATTCTTGACGGCAAGCTGCCGCTATTGGTTGACGGCTACTGTAATTCACTGGGCAGTGAAGCCGAGAACCTTGCCACGGCGAAGATCCGTGCCAACCGTGTGAAATCCGAACTGATTATCCGTGCGGAAATAAAAGAGGAGAATTTCATTACCCGCAACCATGCGACTGAGGGTGATTTTGTCACCGTGCGCCTGACGGTACCGGTAAAGGGAACTGCCGCGACGGATGCGGAAGCACGACGCAAGGCGGAAACCGAACGACTGGAAGCCGAGAAGCGTGCCGAACAGGAACGGCTTGCCGAAGAGCAGCGCAAGGCGGAAGAAGCCCGACTTGCCGCTGAAAAGGCAGAAGCCGAGAAAGCCGCTCAACAAAATACACTTGCCGACACGCCGTCGGAAACCAAAATCACAACTGATTATCATCTCTCCCTGCGTGCCAACCTGCTGCGCTGGGCTACCCTGACACCAGATCTTGGCGTGGAATGGCGCATCTGCCCATCGTGGGGCATTGCCGTAAACGGCTCGTGGACTTCATGGACGTGGAGCGACAAGGACCGCCGCTATGCACTCTGGGAAGTGGCTCCGGAAGTGCGTTACTATATGGGTGAGAAGAAAGCCTGGTATCTGGGCGCGATGTTCAAGGCCGGACAGTTCAACTACAAGCTCTCCGAAACAGGCAAGCAGGGCGACCTGATGGGTGGCGGCATCACCGCCGGCTATCAGCTGCGGCTGAACAAGGCACTGGCTCTTGATTTCAACCTCGGTCTGGGCTACCTGAATGCCGACTATGAGAAATATGAGGTCATCGACGGTGTACGTGTACGCCGCGGCAACGAAACAAAGGACTGGTGGGGCCCCATCAATGCCGGTGTGACATTGGTATGGAAGTTATTCTAACACGGAGGAATAGAATATGAAAGCAAGACAATATATAAATATGATGGGAATGGCAGCCGCCGTGCTGCTCTCTTCCTGCGTGAAGGACACGCTTTATGACACGCCGCATCCCGACTACGGGAAGATTGCGGTGACAGCCGACTGGTCGGCCCGCGGTGAGGGTATCGACATACCTGCCACGTGGACGGTCACCATGGGTGACTATACGGGTACGGAGACTTCCGCCACCCATGCCCCCGACCATCTGTTTGCTCCGGGCAGCTACACCCTTGCGGTGTGGAACCCGGCTGAAGGAATCACGGTGAACGGCACCACAGCCACCATTGCCGCAGCCACGGGAACCCGGGCAGGCACGGATGCCTTTGTGAACAATGCCCCGGGATGGTTCTTCACCTATACGGAACAGGTGACCATCGAGAAAGACAAGGACTATCCGCTGACCGCCGCAATGAAGCAGCAGGTACGCGAACTGACGCTTGTCGTCGAACCTACTGGTGATGCCGCCGGACGCATCACGGAGATTGTTGCCCATCTGACGGGTGCAGCCGGAACACTCGACTTCGCTACCGATACCTACGGAGCCGCTTCAAACGTCGTGCTGCCCTTCACCAAGATTACCGAAGGTGACGATGCCGGCAAGTGGAAAGCCACGGTGCGGCTGCTGGGTGTGACCGGCACGGAACAACTGCTGACGGGTGAAATCCGCTATGCTGACGGCAACCCGAGCCCCACCACGCTGAAAAGCGACCTCACGGAAGCCCTCAAGGATTTCAACACCGGAAAGGGCAAATCGCTGACCCTCGGCGGAACGCTGGTTGAGACTCCCGAAGGCATGGAAGTGGACGGAGCCGAAATCAACGGCTGGGAAGAAGTGAAAGGTGATGATGTAAATGCTGATTTGTAAATAATAAAATTATAGATATAATGAAGACAAGATTTTTTGCACTTGCAGCGCTCGCCCTCGCACTGGTAGCCTGCAACAACGACAACGAGAACCTGAACGGTGACCCCGTGGCCGCCCAGTTTACCGCCGACATCGCCCCCGCCACCCGCGCCAGCGGAACCACCTGGACTGCCGGCGACCGTATCGGCATCACCGACATCGGCAACGATTCCCAGTACGGCAACGTGCCTTTCATCCTGAAAAACGGGAAATTTGAGGCAGAAGGAAAGGTTATCTATATCGAAGATACAAAGACCCATACTTTCCGCGCCTACTATCCGTACAACGCGGCGGGAGGCATCCTCGCAGCCACGACCGATGCCACGGCGCAGCAGAACCAGCCTGCCATCGACTTCCTCTTTGCTTCAGGAGCCACGGGAGACAAAAACAACCCGGTAGTAAGCTTCACCGACAAAACCGCCAAAGGCGGTGAAGACAACTCCTTCCACCACCGCATGAGCCAGATAACCCTTACCTTCGAGGCGGGCGACGGCGTGGATTTCAGCGTGGTCAAGCCTGAACGTTACACGCTGGACGGATTGTTACTCACCGGTACGTTCAACACGGCCGACGGTATTGCCACCGCAGACAACGGGGCACAGACCGGAGAACTGGCCATGAATCTGGCAGACGGCAATCTCACGTCATCGATCATCCTCTTCCCGCAGACAGTTGCATCCCTGCCGTTGGTTGTGAATTACAAAGGTCAGGAATATCATGCCACACTCACCGTGCCCGAAGGCGCACTGCAGGCGGGCAACAACTATACCTATACCGTCAAGGTACGCAACAAAGTCCTTGAAGTCAGCGAAGCCACCATTGCAAAGTGGAACGATATAGACGGCGGAGAAGTGGGCGCTGACCTGTAGGATGTTAATAATTAATCGATTAGAATAAAGAATTATGAGACATAGATTATTTATCCCCGCAGCCACCGCACTGCTGTTCGCCCTCGCCGCCTGCACACAGGACGAACTTGCTGGCGATAACCGTCTGCCCGAAGGTGAATACCCTGTATTCATCCGTGCCACCGGACTGTCCGTAGAAGCAACGCCGCTGGCAGCCTCTTCCACCCGTGCCGCTGTGGACGGCGACTGGCAGGGCGTCACTTCCGTGGCACTCAAGATGGGCGATGCGGTAAAGGAATACACCGTAACGGCTTCTACCGATTTCAAGAGTGCCACGCTTTCACGCGAGAACGACCCGTACTACTGGACCAGCCGCGACCCGATTACCGTATCGGCATGGTGGCCCTTCAACAATGCCAACATCACACAGATGCCTGCCGTGAAGGTGGCCGAAGACCAGAGTAAATTGGCTGACTTCCAGAACAGCGACTTCATCTCTGCTGAGAACCGGAAGGTGGAATTTAACAACCCGACTCTTGAATTTACCCACCGCACGGCACGCGTGACAATCGAACTGAAGCCCGGCACGGGATTCACGAGCGTCGCCGGTGCCACGGTGAGCCTCGTGAGCCTGTCCGCCGATAACGGCAACCCGACTGCCATCAAGACCTACAACGCAAGCGGCAACACCTACGAGGCACTGACCGCCCCGCAGACCGTTGCGGCAGGCAAGCCGTTCGTCAAGGTGGAACTCGGCGGCGGCACCTTCTACTTCCGTCCGCAGAACAACGTCGTATTAGAAGCGGGCAGCCGCTATAAATATACCGTTAAGGTGAACACCACCGGCCTGACGTTAGAGGGTTGCACCATCGGCAGCTGGGCTGACGGCGGCGGCGAGAGCGGCGCAGCCGAGGATTTGGGCTACATCTACGACAGCAACACCAATACCTACACGGTCTATAACGCCGACGGCCTGCTGGCATGGAACGAAGCCTCACAAAAAGATGAATCGATAAATTGCACCCTCGCCGCTGACATCGACCTGACGGGTAAGGAATGGACACGGTCAGGCATATTTACATTCTACTCCGGCGTCTTTAATGGGCAGGGACACCGCATTACAGGATTTAACTCTTCAGCAATGAATAATACTGGATTTTTGGGTTCACTCTTAAGTGAACGTGGAGTGATAAAGAACCTACAACTCATAGATGTGAATCTGTATGGCAGTAGTGGAAATACTGCTGGAATAGTGGGCCGAAATCATGGCCAAATCATTGCCTGCTCTGTGACGGGAAAAATTTCTGCATCATATGGTGGAACTTGTGGTATAGCCGAATCAAATTATGGCGATATCATCGCTTGCTGGTTCAACGGCACATTGAAAGATGAGGCTGGCTGTGGAACTATAGTGCGTTTCAACTACAAGAATATAACTTCCTGTTATTGGGGAGGCAATGCCGAGCAAGGAGTACTCCGTAATGAAGGAGGAACGGTAGTTGCCACGAAGGTAGACGGCGCGACCGTGAAATGGCAGACAGCCGTCGACGGCATGAACACCGCCCTCACCGCTGGCGACTACCAGTGGATACTCGGCACCGACGGTCTGCCCGTATTACAAAAGAGACAATAACGAACCCTAAACGACACGCATCATGAAACGAGCAACCATCCATACATCCGCAGCCATCGCCCTGCTGCTCGGCCTTGCCGCCTGCACGCAGGACGAAGCGGGCTTCCTGCCGGAAGGGGCGGAAGGCACACCCATCGTCTTCACCGCCACGGGGCTGAACCCCGCCGCGACAGCCACCGCCGGCACCCGTGCCCCAACGGATGGCAATTGGACGGGTGTGCA
>OHLJ01000966.1_pt1 | contig 14512 bp, 12 predicted proteins | sample 1568991 | NCBI WGS metagenome assembly OHLJ01 (sample SAMEA3879601, study PRJEB24766) | human gut metagenome | biome: human-associated habitat; feature: feces | place: USA | collected 1985/1987
CCAACTTATTAAAAATTTCTATTTTTCATATCCGTTTGGATTCTGTGACTGCCATCTCCATGTATCGGCACACATCTCATCCAGCCCTTTTTCAGCCTTCCAGCCAAGCACTCTTGCTGCCTTGGCAGGATCTGCATAACACATCGCGATATCTCCGGCTCTTCTTGGTTTGATCTCATATGGAATCTCTTTTCCACATGCTTTGCCGAATGCTTTTACCATATCAAGCACGGAATATCCAACACCCGTTCCAAGATTGATCACATCAAGTCCCGGATTGCTGAAGATATAGTTAATTGCTTTTACGTGTCCTTTTGCAAGATCTACTACATGAATGTAGTCACGGACTCCGGTTCCGTCCGGTGTGTCATAATCATTTCCAAATACGCCAAGTTCTTTTAACTTTCCAACTGCCACCTGGGTAATATATGGCATCAGATTGTTCGGAATTCCATTCGGATTTTCTCCCATAGTTCCGCTCTGATGTGCTCCGATTGGGTTAAAATATCTTAATAAGATAACATTCCATTCCGGATCAGCTTTCTGCATATCCATAAGAATCTGCTCTAACATGGATTTCGTCCAGCCATATGGATTGGTACACTGTCCTTTCGGGCATTCCTCTGTGATTGGAATCTGTGCCGGATCACCATATACGGTCGCGGAGGAAGAAAAGATAATATTCTTGCAGCCGTGCTGGCGCATCACATCTACTAATGTCAATGTTCCTGCAATGTTGTTATTATAATATTCCCATGGCTTTACCACAGATTCTCCAACTGCTTTTAATCCTGCGAAATGAATGCAGCAGTCAATCTTCTCTTTTTCCATGATTTCATTTAAGATATCACGGTCTAATATATCTCCACGGTAAAATGTAACTTCTTTTCCAGTAAGCGCTTTTACACGCTCCAATGATTTTTCGCTGGCATTGGATAAATTATCCAGCACTACTACGTCATAGCCTGCCTGCTGTAATTCCACGCAGGTATGACTTCCGATATAACCTGCTCCACCTGTAACTAAAATAGACATATTCTCCACTCCTTTGTACTAAAATATGTATTTTCGTGTTCCTTACAAATAAGAGTATACCTTATATTCCTGTATTTGAACAGTATCTATTGTATAAACAATATGTATTTTTGTTGCATCTGCAAAGGACAGCCTCTATAATATATCTATAATCTATCTGCAAATTCCAGAAGGGAGGCATACGATGGACCCCAAATATAAGAATTCTTATAAAGTAAATAAAAAAGAACTGGTTTCCCTCTCCGTCTATAATGTCGGTTTCCAGAAATGTGAACCTCTTTACCAGTGGGGACCGGGAATCCGTGACCATTATCTGATTCATCACATTCTATCCGGCAAAGGATATTATTCTGTTGGTGGTAAAGTTTATGCCCTTTCCACCGGAGATACCTTCCTTGTCTACCCTCAGACCGAAATCACCTATTATGCAGACGAAAAAGACCCGTGGGAATATGCCTGGGTAGGCTTTAACGGCAGTGACGCTGCCATTATTTTGAATGCCACAGATTTTTCCAGAGACTTTCCACTGATTCACCAGACGCCGCTTTCCGAATCCATCCGGGAACACCTTCTCGGTATCTATGAAGCCCGCGGGAATGATTTCATGGATTCTGTAGAAATGACCGGACGACTCTATCAGACGCTGGCTCTCTTTATGAAACATGCCAGCAATAATGAACAGTATAACAGTTCCAGCAACTATGTCCAGAAAGGAATTGCCTATATTTCCGCCAACTATTCCTACCCGATCCGCGTAGAAGATATTGCTGATTATGTAGGCGTAAGCCGGAGCCATCTGTACCGCTCCTTTGAAACCATACTGGGTCAGTCGCCGAAAAATTATCTGACCCAGTTTCGTTTAAAACAGGCATGCTATCTCTTAGAACACTCCAGCCTATCCATTACTGCTGTAGCTAATTCCGTAGGCTTTGACAATGGGCTGCATTTTTCCAAGACGTTCCACAAGCTGAAAGGAATATCGCCCCGGGATTACCGGCTTACATCCTTAAATAATAATACAGACTAATCCGCCATTATTATCATTTACAACTTTCTGCATGGTATCCTGCAGCTTCATCTGGCTTTCATCATCCATCATGCTGATTTTGCTGCGGATACCGTCTTCCATCAGTTCTCCAATGGATTTTCCAAAAATGCTGGTTCCCCAGACTCCATCTTCTGTGCTCTGTCCCTCTTTGATATAATGAATCAGGTCGTTTGCCTGCTCTTCACTTCCTACAATCGGTGCAATCTCCGTTTCAATATTTGCCCTGATCATATGAACAGACGGTGCTACTGCCTTAATTTTCACGCCGAATTTATTACCATGTTTAATCAGCACCGGATCATCCATTTTAATATCTGAAAGCTTCGGACTCACCACTCCATATCCTTTCATTTCTACCGATTGTACCGCATCCGCTACTTTCTCATATTCCTTACGTTTCTCAGAAAGCTCCTTTATCATGGAAATAAGCTGGTATTCCCCGGTCACTTCTGTTCCAGTCAATTCACTGATATTTTCATAATAATACTGATCTGCAATATCCAGCCGGATATCTGCTGTGCCATTTTCCAGATTCACTGCCTGCATCATCATATTGGAAATGTAATCTCCCTCCGGAGCCATCTTGTAATCCATCAAATCTTTTATCAGTGTTACTTCCGACAGCATTTCCCCAGCATTTGCAACCACATTTTCTTTGATTGGATGACTCATTTCCAACATTTCTACCCATTTCGGAAGAAAGAAATTCATCTTCACAACCGGGAATTCATAGAGGATACCCTTCAGCACTGCATAGACATCTTCTTTTCGAAGCTGCTCACAATTCAGTGGAAATACACTGACTTCATATTTTTCTTCTAATTCTTTTGCCAGTTGTGCCGTTTCCTCGCTGTATGGTTTTACGGAATTCAGTACCATAACAAAGGGTTTTCCGATTCTCTGCAGCTCTTTTATGGTTTCTTCCTCACCTTTCACATAATTCTCCCGCGGGATATCTGTGAAACTGCCATCTGCAGTTACTACAATTCCAATGGTTGCATGGTCATTAATAACCTTTCTGGTCCCGACCTCCGCCGCCTTTGTAAAAGGAATTTCCTCTTCAAACCAAGGCGTCTTTACCATTCGCTCCACGCCATTTTCCAGATGTCCGGTGGCACCCTCTACCATATAACCCACACAGTCAATCAGCCTCACTTTTACTTCGGTATCTTCGCCCAGCCGGATTTTTGCAGCATCTTTTGGAATAAACTTCGGCTCTGTTGTCATAATGGTTTTTCCCTGGGCCGCCTGTGGCATTTCATCCACCGCACGCTGGCGGCTGTTTTCATCCTCCATAAACGGAAGTACCATCAGCTCCATGAAACGTTTGATAAAAGATGACTTTCCGGTCCGCACAGCTCCAATCACACCTATGTAAATTTCCCCATTTGTCCTTGCACTGATATCTTTATACATATCATAAGTGCCTGTATTAAAATTTTCCATATAAATTCCTCCTGCCTATACTGTTATATGTATATGCAGGAGGAAGTCACCATTATAACAAAATATTCAGTTTTCCTGAAAGACATCTAAACTCTGCGTGTGTCACATCCCCGCAATATTCTCCGTCAGCATGCAATACCATTGGTTTTTCCAAATCCACGCTGAATTTTCTGCAGTTATGGATATCAAAGCACTTAAATCCTGTATGTTTTCCCTTTACCAGAAATGGCAGTAGGAAAAAGGTGCGCCACCTTGCCACTCCATAGCCACAGCAGACTGAAAATTCTCCGTCCGTAGCCACGGCCTCCGGAGCCATCGGCACTCCACCGCCTTCACAATACTGATTCATTCCAGCAATAAAAATCATCCGGGAAATCGGCTCTTCCACTTCATCATCAAATACTATCTTCGCCTCTGCTGTCGGCATGGTAAACAGGGATTTTATCGTAAGACAGACGTAGGTTAATGAACCAAGTCCCAGTCTATTTAATGCTTTCTTTAATCCGGAATGCAGTGCCTGTTTACATACATCCGCATCCAGTCCAAGACCGGAACTAATTGCAAAAATCTTCTGTTCCTTCTGTCCTTCTTCCACCCAGCTGACACAGCCTAAGTCAATCGGCGTTGTCTCTTCCGCCTGAAGTATCCGCTCTAAATTTTCTGTAGGTGTTCCATTGATTTTCATACCTCTTGCGAAATCATTCCCGGAGCCGGTCGGTATGTATCCAAACCGGATTTTTTCAAAATCATGCATCCCGTTCAGTACTTCATTTAACGTACCATCACCACCGACCACAATAAGATACACTTTTTCTCTATCAATATCACATACACGGTCTGCAAGCTTCTTCGCATGACCCTCATACTCTGTAAAATGTGCTTTATACCTTATTTCATGCTCCAGAAGGTAATTCTGCAGTTCCTCCCAGACCCGTTTGGACCTGCCGCCTCCCGAGGTATTGTTTACTATAAAATGATACATTTTATTCTGCTGTTTCTAAAGCTTCCAGCTCTTCTTTTGTTTTTCTCTTTCTACAGTAGATTTCCATATTTTTGCAGACTTTCTTTGCAAGTGCCGAAGTAATCTGTCCATCTACTGCACGCCATTTCCAGTTCATGCCAAGTGTAGATGGTGTATTCATACGTCCTTCACTGCCAATTCCAAGAATATCCTGCATCGGAACAATAGCCATATCACCAACACAGCCCCATACAGCTTTCATGGTGCCCCAGTTATATCCTTCTTCTTTGTTTAATCTTAAATATTCTTTGGCATATTTAACGCTTTCCTTTGGAGCCGTCTTGAACCATCCCATAATGGTATCATTATCATGAGTTCCAGTATAAACAACACAATTCTTTTGATATGTATGTGGAAGGTAATCACTCTCTTCTCTGCTGTCGAAAGCAAACTGGATTAACTTCATTCCAGGGAAACCGGTATCCTTTAACAACTGTTTTACGGACGGTGTTAAATAACCCAAATCTTCTACAATAATATTTAATCTGCCAAGTTTCTTTTCCAGAGCATTGAACAGGTCCATACCAGGACCTTCTCTCCACTCTCCATTTCTTGCTGTCTTATCCTTTGCAGGAATTGCGTAATATGAATCAAAACCTCTGAAGTGGTCAATACGAACAACATCATACAATGACGTTGCACTCTTTATTCTGTCTATCCACCAATTAAAGCCGCATTCTCTGTGCCTGTCCCAATTATACAGCGGATTTCCCCAAAGCTGTCCATCTGCGGAGAATGCATCCGGCGGACATCCTGCAACATCGATTGGATCTAAGTTCTCATCCAAGTAGAACTGAGCCGGATTAGCCCATACATCCGCAGAATCTCCTGCAACATAAATTGGAACATCTCCGATGATCTCAATGCCTTTTTCATTTACATATTCCTTCAATGCCCACCACTGTTTGAAGAACAGATACTGGAGCATTTTGTAAAACAGAATGTCATCTGCATAAGTTTCTTTTGCTTCTGACAATGCTTTCTGTTCTCTTGTCTTTAATTCTTTTTCCCATTCAAACCATGCAATTCCGCCATGGGCATCTTTTAATGCCATAAACAGTGCATAATCCTCGAGCCATTCTGCTTCTTTCTCACAAAAAGATGCAAAATCCTCCGGCTGTTTTTTCATGAAACGTACATAGGCTTTTTTCAGTAATGCATAGCGGGAATTGTACATAACCCCATAGTCTACATAATGAGGATTGCTGCCCCATGGAAAAGATTCACACTCTGCTTTTTTTAACAGTTTTTCTCTGCATAAAATCTCAAGATCGATAAAATAAGGATTTCCTGCAAAACTGGAAAATGACTGATATGGTGAATCACCATAGCTGGTCGGACAGATTGGAAGGATCTGCCAGTATTTCTGACCTGATTTATCAAGAAAATCTACGAACTTTCTTGCCTCTTTTCCCATTGTACCAATTCCATAAGGGGATGGCAGGGATGAAATGTGCATTAAAACACCGCTGCTTCTCATAACAATAATTCCTCCTATTTGAGTTCAAAAACTCCTATTTCAAATTCTTTATACTCTCCCCACTTGCGAACTCAAACGGAACCACCTCATAAATCGGCTCTTTCTTCAGTTCGATCTGCCCAAACAGTATCTCCACACTTCTCACTGCAAGTGTCTGATACTGCTGTCTGATCGTGGCGAGTTTCGGATTATAATATTCTGCTAATACGGTGCCATCAAAACCAATCACAGAAATATCTTCCGGTACACGATAATCCATATCGCGCAGCGCACGGATCGCGCCGATAGCCATCACATCTGACATTGCAAATACTGCTGTCAGATCAGGATACTTTTCCACCAGACGTTTCATCGCCCGGTAAGCACTGTCAAATGAGAATCTTGCTTTCTCATAGCAGACTTCAAGATCCATTTCCTTACCATGTTCTGCAAAGCTTTCCTTACATCCTAAATATCTCTGGTGGCTGGTGTATGATTTTACCGGATCACCACCGATAATACCAATCTTATCATGTCCTGCTTCAAGCAAAGCATCCACAGCACACTTTCCTGCGGCAATATCATCTGTTGCAACACTGGAAAGGTTCTCAAATGGAAGATTATTTGCCCGGTTTGTCACAAGCACACTCGGCACATCCACCTTTGCAAATCCCTGTTTAAAAAATTCCGGGTTACCACCTAAAAACAGAAGTCCTAACGGCTTTCGCTCCCTGCAGAGCTGTAATGCCTGTTCCACCTCATTTTCGTCCTCGTCAATGTAGGAAACAACCAGTGTATAGTCGGTTCTTCCGATCATCTGCTGGATCTCCTCCACAATGTTGGAGAACAGCATATTGGAAATACCTTTGACTAATACAACAATTGTTTTCGTATTGCTCTGCTTCAAATGCTTCGCATTATTATTCGGAACAAAATGAAATTTTTCAACTACTTCTTCGATTTTTTTCTTTGCATCGGGACTGACATCATTTCTATGATTCAGGACTCTGGAAACCGTGCTGATGGAATATCCTGATTCCCTGGCTATATCCTTTATCGTAACCATATTTTTCTTTCCTGTCTACTGTTTTTTCGTTTTTTTTCGTAAAACATGTATTTTTTACAATCTTCTACTGTAATATCAGCCTTTGACCGCTCCTGCAACTACTCCTTCAATAATATATTTCTGACAAGCCACATAGAAAACTACAATTGGAACGATCGCAAGTACAAGCATTGCCATCATCGTACCCCAGTCTACTGCTCCATAACCACCTTTTAAGTACTGAATGACGATTGGAATCGTCTTGTATTTTTTGATATCCAATACCAGATAAGGAAGTAAATAATCGTTCCAGATCCACATTGCCTGTAAAATTGCAACGGTGATCGCCGTTGGTTTCATAATTGGAAATACCACCTGAAAGAATGTCTGGATCGGAGTACATCCATCGATCATCGCCGCCTCTTCTATCTCGATCGGAATACTTTTTACAAAGCCGCAGAACATAAACACCGCAAGTCCTGCACCGAATCCAAGGTATACTAAAATGATACCGACCGGGTTGCTCAGATGCATCATATTTGCCAGTTTTGACAAGGTGAACATTACCATCTGGAATGGTACGATCATGGAAAACAGACATAACATATAAATGGTTGCATTCACTTTATTATGTACTCTTGTAATATACCATGCACACATGGAGGTGCATAAGATGATCACTGCAACAGAGCCAACGGTGATGAGCACCGAGTAGCCAAACGCCTGAAAAAAGTTTGTTTTTTCAATACCCCGGATGAAATTTGACAATCCGGTAAAGGATCTCTCATCCGGCAGTGCAAATGCATTTTTTGTGATAAATCCTTTTTTCTTGAAGGAATTGATCAGCACCAGAAAAATCGGATACAGATAAAAAACGGTCAGCAGACTGAAAAATACGGTCAGCACTCCTCCGTGTTTTGATCTTCTTACAGCACTTACCTCATTATTTTCTTTTACTTTCTTTGCCATTACTGCTGTACCTCCTTTGTTCTGGTCAGTCTGTTCTGTGCCAGTGCGATAACTGCTACTATAATAAAGAAGATAACTGCTTTCGCCTGACCGACACCTTCCCAACCGGTTCTTCCATAGAATGTCTCAAAGATGTTAAGCGCAAGCATCTGCGAATTATTGGACGGCTCTCCTGCTGTCAATGCCAGGTTCTGATCGAACAGTTTGAAAGAGTTCGTCAGTGTTAAGAATGTACAGATCGTGATGGATGGCATTACCATTGGAATCGTAACACTCTTCAATAACTGCCAGTTGGACGCCCCGTCCATTTTTGCCGCCTCGATCAGCTCGCCCGGAATATTCTGGATACCGGCGATATAAATGATCATCATATAACCGACCTGCTGCCAGTTCATTAAAATGATCAATCCCCAGAATCCATAGGAAGAAGAATAAGTAAGTGTTCTTCCAAAATGACCTAAGATTCCATTCAGCAGGATCTGCCAGATATAACCTAAAACTATACCACCAATAAGGTTTGGCATAAAAAATACTGTACGGAAGAAGTTCGTACCTTTAATTCCCTTTGTTAAAAGCATCGCAATTACAAATGCAAAAACATTGATCGTCAGCACTGATACAATGGTGAATAATGCAGTGAACCATAATGCATGCATAAATGTCGAATCACTGAACACGCGCAGATAATTTTTTAATCCTACAAATTTTGCATCTGTAACGGTTGTAAATTCACAGAATGATAAGTAGATACCCATAATAAAAGGAACTATAAAACCTATTGTAAATGCCACTAATGTAGGGAGTGCAAAAACAGGAAAATATTTTTTGATTGCTTTCTCCATAATTTCCATCCTCTCATAAAACCTTAATAATCTGAAAGGGTGAGTGGCAGGCCACACACCCTTTCCATGTTACTTCATCATTACTTTTTATTTGTTTGCAGCTGCTGCATACTCAGTAGCCCATCCGTCAACGAATGCACTGACAACGCCGTCCCAGTCACCTGTTCCCTGTGCGTACTCTAATAATGCAGAACCTACACCGTCTTTCCATGTCTCAGATGGAATAGTAGAGAAGTTCCATGTTACAGAATATTTTCCATCAGCGATGTACTGGTTAGAAGCCTGGATAAATACATTATCTGCTTCATATTCGCCTGTGAATGTATCAAATGGTGTTGTAAATCCCATTTCATGAGCTATGGATTCACGTCCTGCGTCAGATGTGATAACCCAGTTCAGGAAATCAAGTGTTGCCTGCTGATCTTCTGCAGAAGCTTTGCTGTTTACACACCAGTAGTTCTCAGAACCTGTGCAGAGTCCCTGATTCTCTTCTCCCTCAACACCAATATAGATTGGCATCATACTCATATCATCAGCGGTTACAAGATAACCATTCTCTTCATTTGTGAGGTTACCATACTCCCATGTACCATTCTGGTAGAATACTGCCTCTTCCATACCGAATTCAGATTCTGCTTCATCACCTGTCTTAGATGAGAGCATTCCCGGATCACAGGTGGAATCTGTAATGTATAAATCCCAGATCTGTTTGTAATTGTCAAGGTATGTTCCTTCTATTGCATCTGTAGAATTAATTCCTTTGTCTTTGTATTCATAGTAAATTGGAAGATTTGCCAAATGAGTTTTAAATCTCCAGTCAGATGATCCATCCATACCTGCGGAAGTAAATGCTCCCTGAAGATCGTATCCAAACTTCTCATTAATCTCATCTAATCTGGACTGGATATCATCTGCAACTGCTTTTAATGTTGCAAAGTTGTTGATCTCATCAACAGAAGAAATCACTGCGTTGTCCATTGTGCAGTAGTCATTTAAGATTGTCTTATTGTAAATGATACCGTAAGTCTCGATAACATAAGCGATACCCTGTACTGCGTTTCCATCTTTTAATACAAAATCATCACTTGTCAGATGTGAATATAACTCACTGCCTGAAAGATCCATGCAATAATCTTTCCAGTTTGCAAGTCCTACAGGTCCGTTTACCTGGAATAAGGTTGGTGCTTCTGATTTTGCCATCTCTGATTTTAATGTCTGCTCATATGTACCATCTGCAGCCGTGATAACTGTAACCTCTGTTCCGGTCTCTGCTGTGTATTTTGCTGCCAGATCCTGCCACTGCTGATCCTGTTCCGGTTTAAAGTTCAGATAATAAACGGAACCACTTCCTGATGCTGCTGCATCTGTTTTCGCATCTCCTGCTTCTGTTGTACTTGCTGTTGCATCTGCACTGTTTGCACTGTCTGCATTGGAAGCATCACTGCCGCATCCTGCAAATAAAGTTGCTGTCATTGCTGTAGCAAGCATTACTGATAAAACTTTTCTCTTCATGTCGTTTCCTCCCGTATACTTTCTGCACATCTGTATTGTGCAATGATTGTTCTGGCACTCTGCCACTTCGCTGAAATGTTCCCGGTAACATTTTCGGTATTGTTTTCGGTAACGTTTTCAGTTGATAATTGAATTATATTCTTTTTTCATAAAAAAGCAATACTGAATCGTTATCTTCTCTATATTTCATAATTTTTGTTTTTGTTTTTTGTGTAAATTGTATATCAGCAAGATGCTTTTTTCTTATTTTTCATTTTTCTGGTGGAAATTTGCTCAAAGTATTACTTTCTGCCCTGCCGCTTTTATTTCATGAAATTAGAATGCAATGATGTTTTACATTGAAAAAGATTTTTTGAAATGCTACTATAATATTATGGAAATGAAATCCGGGCACTGCCGTTTCATTCTGATCAAAAGGGAAAGTGGAAAGAACATATGAAAGAACTGATCTGTCATAAATTACAACATGATTTCAAACGAATAAAAACCTCTGCCAAATGGGTGCTTTTCTCCATCGTCTCCGGACTGCTTGTCGGGGGTGTTGGCACACTCTTCTATTTCGGCATGTATGTGGTCACACTGACCAGAACCAAAAACCCGTGGCTTATTTTTCTGCTCCCGGTGAGTGGTATCCTGATCGTCGGATGTTACCGCCTGCTTCATGATGAAAAAGATACCGGAACCAACCTTGTATTATCTGCGATACATTCCGATGAAGATCTGCCGCTGCGCATGGCTCCGCTGATTTTTATCTCCACACTCATCACCCACCTGTTTGGTGGTTCTGCCGGACGTGAGGGTGCTGCGTTACAGCTCGGTGGAAGTATCGGAAACGGTCTTGGAAAACTGTTCCGCTTTGATGAAAAAGACAAACACATTATGATCATGTGTGGCATGAGCGCCGCTTTCTCTGCATTGTTTGGCACACCGATGGCTGCGGCTGTCTTTTCCATGGAAGTTGTCAGTGTCGGCGTTATGTATTATGCGGCGTTAGTCCCGTGCGTGATCTCCTCACTGGTCGCACATGCTGTTGCAGAATTCTTTGGTGTCTCACAGGAAATGTTCCTGATCGGTCAGATTCCTGCTTTTAAGATTACAAGTGCTGTAAAAATCTCTGTCCTTGCGATTTTATGTGCCGGTGTCAGCATTATTTTCTGTGTCATGCTGCATCAGTCAGAACACCTTTATAAAAAGTTTTTCAAAAATCCTTATGTGCGCATTTTCGCCGGTGGATGTTTCGTACTCATTTTAACGCTGCTTGTGGGCAACCAGAATTATAACGGTACGGGAATCAATATCATTGAACAGTGTATTGACGGTACGGTCCGCCCGGAAGCCTTTTTTATGAAAATGCTCTTTACTGCTTTAACATTAGGTGCCGGATTTAAAGGTGGCGAGATTGTTCCATCGTTTTTTACCGGAGCGGCATTTGGCTGTCTGTTTGGAAACCTGTCAGGCTTTTCACCGACCCTCTGTACGGCAGTCGGCATGGCCGCAGTTTTCTGTGGAGTGACAAACTGCCCGATCACTGCCCTGCTCATCAGCTTCGAGTTGTTCGGCTATGACGGCATGCCTTACTTTTTGCTTGCCGTTGCATTCAGCTACATGCTTTCCGGATACTATGGACTCTACAGCAGCCAGAAAATTATTTACTCCAAATATAAGACCAATTATATCAACCGCAAAACACATTAAAAAACTTCCCACATATCCGGTTTTCCTGCGATATGTGGGAAGTTTTTTAATGTTCTTCCCTGGCGGCTTTCAGAAGATCAAGCAGTCCTTTTTCCTTGATCAGCGCAATGCCCTGCCCCTCATCACCAAGCACAATGAGATTATCTCTGGGCTTGATATCGAATATCTTTCTGGCTTTTGCCGGGATCACAATCTGACCTTTCTCACCTACTTTTACCATGCCGAAAATGTGTTTTCCCTTCGGTGGAACTTCTAAGCCAAGAGAATCCTTTTTTTCATAATTGATCAGGTCATCCACCGTCACGCCAAAGACATCTGCGAGCCTTTTGCACCTTTCGATATCCGGCAGGGATTCCCCTGTCTCATATTTCGAGAGTGTCTGTCTCGACACACCAATCTGATCTGCCAGTTCATCCTGCGACATATGATTTAGTTTTCGAAGCTGAATGAGATTTTCTGCAAACATTATTTTTTCTTTCCTCCAATTCCACAGACGATCCACCGGAGCACCGGAATACGGCGGATGATCTCATAAGCCAGATATGCACCGGCAAATCCCGCTGCTGCCACAAAAAGATAAAGAAGCACTGCCGGCAATTTTGTATACATGGTCAGATAATATGCTGTCATCGCAATGAAAAGGTAATGGAATAAATAAAGTCCCCATGATTTCGCTGCCATCCATCTTGTCAATGTGTTGGAAATATCCCCCCATTTTTTCATGAAAGCCAAAGCTGCAATAACCGCGATCCATGCAAACAGGCTGCATAGCGGTGTGTCTAAAACTGAATGCTCGGCGTATGGTCTGCCCCAGTATAACACTGTAAATGCAGCCGCTAAAATTACGGCACACACCGTGAGCGGCAGCCAGCATTTTTCCAGGCGTTCCATCACTTCATCTTGTGAGAAAATGAAATATCCCACAAAGAATCCAACCCCATAGATACCAAAGCGATATACCACAACCATTGGTGTGTTCAAAATCTGAGCTGCGCCCCAGATCACAATTGCAAATAGCACAAGAAATGGAACGTCCGCTTTCTCTCCCAGCTTCCATAATCTGTCTTTTTCCACTCTGCGGATCCATACGAGCAATACCGAAAAAATCCATAACATCTGGATATACCATAGCGGTCCTATGCCGCTGACTGCCATGATGATAAATAAAACCGGTTTTGGAACTGCTGCCATCTCCTCTAATCCACCGCTGATCAGCAGATTGTAGTATCCTAAAATCCACCAGAACACCAAAAGCCCAAGGGTGGATGGAACCAATAATTTTCCCGTCCTTTTTTTTATAAATTCTTTTTCTGAGCGATGTTCCAGCTCATACCTTGCGCTCATTCCTGATATTACAAACAACAACAGCATAAACCATGGGTATACGATATACTGAAATGCATCCTGATACTGCACATCCGAAAATGGTCCGATCACTCCAAATGTTTCAATTCCATTGAACATATAAATAACATGATACAAAACCACAAGCACAACTGTGATCCATCTGATATTGTCTATGTATAACTTTCTCATATTTTTACCACCTTTGCAATTATTTTTAACATTATTATAAATTGCAGAAAATGGAAAATCCACCAGGTATCCTTAACAATACCGGATGGATTTCGTTAAAAATGAGGGCAGTTTTTGTTATCTTATAATTTTTTCATCATCCAGTCCGCAGACGCATAATGTCCATCCGCATATTTCATGTTATCTGGAAATGTGCCATATTTCTGGAATCCCAGTTTTTCATACAATGTAATTGCATTTTGATTATCCGAGATCACTTCAAGCTCCGCCTGTTCAAATCCAATCTCTTTTGCTGCTTTCAGCACTGTTTCCATCATGATTTTTCCAATACCATATCCGCAGAATTCCTGATATAAAGCAATTGCCACTTCGCATCTGTGCCGATATCTCTTATAGTTTCCAACCGGATTGAATGAACAGTTTCCGATATGTTTTCCATCCAACGTTGCAATTAACATTAAGGATCTGTCCGAAGTCAGACAATTATTGATAAACGCTGTCTCCTGCTCCTGTGTCATGACAACTTCTTCCGGTTCCCGGATCAGATATGGTGTTTCCGCTGTGGTGACTTTTAAGTACGTGATTAAATCTTCTGCATCGTCCGGCGTTGCATTTCTCAGTACGATCGTCCGATTGTTTTTATCCTTGATTTCAATCGGTTCAAATTTCATTTTCAAACCACCTTTCCAAAGTATCCTTTGCACCATTATGATACCAACAATCATAAGATGCAAATCTTTCCCCCAAAATTTTCACTAATTATAATTTTATTATTTTACTCTACAAAAAAGTTGAAGTAAACAGCCAATTTTTCTTGCTTCCAATATAATTTCTGTGTTACAATGACTAAAAGCATATTTTACAAAATCTTCATGACATTTTTGTCATCTATATTCTAAGAACG
>OHLJ01000990.1_pt1 | contig 14266 bp, 10 predicted proteins | sample 1568991 | NCBI WGS metagenome assembly OHLJ01 (sample SAMEA3879601, study PRJEB24766) | human gut metagenome | biome: human-associated habitat; feature: feces | place: USA | collected 1985/1987
CTCGCGGAGCATTTTTATCGTATGGAAACGAAGTTTCCTATACGATAAAAGAACTGCCGGAAATCGTTTTCCGGCAGTTCCCGTTTTTCTTATGAAGTTTTCACCTGAAGCAATGCACTGACAAGACACGCACTCTGCTTTCCTCCGTTTGCCATGCGGTACGCCTTAACTTTCCTCTGCCAAACTGTCACACGCGGCACTTGTCCTGTCCTCACACTACTCTGAAATCCGCCCTCAGCGGCAGATCCCCGGCATTCGCCCCGGCAAGCACTGTGAAGTCGCCCGGTTCCACCACCCAGTGATAGGAAGCGTCCAATAGGCGCAGCTCATCAAATCCGAGCGTAAAGTGCAGCGTCTTTGTCTCTCCTGCTTCCAGCTCCACGCGCTGAAATCCTTTCAGCTCCATAATCGGGCGCACCACGGATGTATAATGGTCATCGACATAAATCTGTGCCACCGTTGCTCCGGCACGGCTGCCTGTGTTCGTTACGTCTAACAGTACCTCCAGCGATTCATCCTCATGGATTTCGGAAGCGGACAGCCTCAGATTTTCAAAGGAAAATGTCGTGTAGGACAGCCCATAGCCGAAGGGATACAGCGGGTTCCAGTCCATCTCAACGTATTTTCGCCCGCCTGCAGGTTTACGGGAATAGTGGCACGGGATCTGGCCTGCACTGCGCGGATAGCTCATTGTCAGATGTCCGGATGGATTCACATCCCCGAACAGAACCTGTGCCGTTGCCAGTCCACCCTTTTCACCGTTAAAGCCTGCCTGTAGAATCGCAGGGATATGCTCCTGCTCCCAGGTACAGGAAACCGGACGTCCCGTATTCATGACCAGCACCACCGGGGTACCCGTTTCATACACTGCTTTCAGAAAATCCAGCTGCTTTCCGGGCAGGTTAAGCGTCGTCCGGTCAAAATTTTCTCCTGAGGTTTCTGTCGAATCCCCAAGTGCCACGATCGCCAGATCGCTTTCTTTTGCGAACCGGATCGCACGGTCGATGGTTTCTTCTCCGTGGTCGTAGCCGAAAATCACCCGCACGCCTCTCGCATCATTTCTAAATTCCACACGCACATCATATTTTCTGCCGCTCTCAAAGAAAAACGGAACCATCTGGCTTGCTTCCTTATCTTCTCCCCAGCCATCAATAACAAGTTCTCCGTCAATATACAGCCGCATACTGTCCGGACTGGATAACCCGATCCTTCCTTCAAAGCTCTTCGGGCTGCACATCGTTGCCGTCCAACGGACGCAGAACTGTCTGGAATCTACTTTATCATCCGGAGCATGGTAGATCCAGTTGAAGTTGATCTGCGGATCGAGTCTCGTCAGAACCGGTTCTCCCGAAAAATCTGCACCGTTGAAATACTCCGCTGTAAAACCGTAATCGATCTCCGTGATACCCACCGCCGGACGCGGCTTTGCATTGAACCACCATCGCTCCAGCGGTTTGATCTCTGCACCCAGAATATTGCAGCCCTTGTCGTAGACAATTTCCGGATGTGAGGCATTGGCAGCTGTCTCTACATTCTCCGCCGGAACGCCCAGCACCTCCCGGATCCCCTCCAGCAGTGTTACTGCATGGTAATCCGGCTCCATACAATAATCGCCCATAACCGGAAGATTTGCGTTGGGTCCAAGCACCGCTATTTTCCGGATGCTCCTGGACAGCGGCAGCATATTATTTTCATTTTTTAACAGAACAACGGTTTTCTGTGCGATTTCCAATGCCTTGTTCTGATGCTCCTTGCAGTGTACCACCTTAGATTCCAGCGTCTCATCCACATAAGGATTTTCAAACAGTCCGAGCATGTCCTTCACACGCAGCACCCGGGCAGTCGAGGTATCCAGATCCTCCATCGTAATGCTGCCGTCTGCAAGCATTTCTTTCATCAGTCTCCGATATTCTTCGTGAGAATAATCCGCAAACTGCACGTCAACGCCGGCCTTGACCGCCTTTTGCAGTGCCTCCTTCGGCGTTGCTGCACTGTGATGCGCCGTATGCTGCATGATGATCGCCGTCATATCAGAGCGTACAAAGCCTGGCATTTTATAGGTTCCCCGCAGCACGTCTGTCAGAATTTCATGATCCGATACAACCGGAAAACCATCGATCGAATTGTACGAGCACATCGTATCCGTTGCACCTGCCTTTACAAATGCTTCCTCAAAGACCGGCATGCAATAGGAAAATACATCATGCCGTCCCATTGTAGTCGGTGCACAGTTTAATCCGCCGATCGGATTTCCGTAGCCGGTATAATGCTTCAGTTCTGACGCTACTGTATGGTCGGTTGCAAGATCCTCTCCCTGCAATCCCCGCACAACCGCGGCTCCAAGCTTCGAGGAAAGATAGGTATCTTCTCCGTAGGTTTCCTCCGTCCGCCCCCATCTTGGGTCGCGGGCAAGATCCAGCACCGGAGCCAGCACCTCATGTATATTTTTCGCGCGGGTCTCTGCCGCAACCATCCGCCCCATATCCTCACACAGTGCCGGTTCAAATGCACCGGCAAGAGTCAGCTGCTGTGGAAAGATCGTTGCGTCACGGCGATGCAGCCCGTGCAGGGCCTCCTCATGGAACAAAAACGGAATTCCCAGACGTGTTTGTTCTTTTGCATATTTCTGCAGTGCATTATAAACTCTTGCATCTGCCCGCCGTTTTTCCAGTTTTTCCAGGCATTCCCTGCGCATCGGTTCTTCGATTTTTTCCCAATCGATCCCCATAATATTCGGATCCAGCTCATCCAGCTTTTCTTCCACTGTCATCTCTGACAATAGCTCTTTGATATGTCTCTCTATCGCTTCTTTGCTTTTCATTTGCGTCTTCCTCCAGACTGCAGTCCGCTATACAACAAAAAGAGCCTTTGAAGGCGTTCTTATCCTAAGAACATTTTCAAAGGCCTTTTGTTCATGACAATAGAATGCTCGCAGAGCGTGCATTCTATTGTTTGTACTTAAATCATCATATTTCTGAAATACCGGATTGTATAATCAACGCCTCTGTCGGAAAGCTCACCATGCCAGTATGCAGATTCCGGCTCGATGCTCAGGCCGCCGTCATACCCCAAGCCGTACAGAATACCCATAAAGGAGGTCCAATCGGTCTGATCCATGCCTGCGGGCGGGTTGTCATATACCTTGCCTTCGATTTTTACAGCGCCCTTTAAGTGCACATGTATAAATCTCTTGCCCCAGTCTCTTGTCTCCTGCAGATAATCGCCGCCTGCATTGATGCAGTGAGAGGTATCATATTTGATATACAGGTCTTTTAAATAACCATGAATGATCTTATATGCTTCCGCATTGCACACAAAGTTATTCCAGCGGCAGTTGTAGGTTGCAATTTTTATATTCTTTTCTTTGCCGTATGCGATGAGCTTTTCAAAATATGCAATGGCAAAGGAGCAGTTTTCATAATAAGAAAGGCTGTCTACATAGTTGCAGCCGGTGATATAAATGCCAGTGCCAAGCTCTGCTGCCGCATCGATCAGGCTGTATTCTATTGCAAGCTCTTCCTCACGGATGCCGTTTTCATCGATTCTGGCACTTCCCCAACGTCCGATGGCCGCTACCGGAAGATCGTACTTTTTGCTATATTCCTTTGTCTGCTCCAATGCATCCAAAAATTCCTTCACTCTGTCATTAACATCCAGTTCTACGAAGGACAGTCCTTTTGCTTTTACCCGCTGAAAATCCTCTTCACGGATCCAGCTAATCATCCCCAATGTCATATCCAGCTCTCCTTTTTATTCAGGAATCCACCAGTCAGACCTTCTAATACAGCCTGGTAATTCCTTTTCCCCAAAAATCCTGCCCGACCGTCTTGCAACCGGGCAGGATCTACATTTTTATTCATGACAATAGAATGCTTGCAGAGCGTGCATTCTATTATTCATGACAATAGAATGCTTGCAGAGCGTGCATTCTATTGTTTACTTCCAGAATCAGTCAAAGTAAATGGTCTTGCCAGTCTTTGCAGATTCATAAATTGCTTCCAGCAGCTGTGTAACAACCAGAGCCTGCTCCGGTTCTACAGTCAGAGGAGTGCCCTTGGTTACTGCATTGTAGAAAACTTCTGCTTCGATATCTGCGGGTTTTTCTTCTGTGCCATCGTAGAAAGCAACACCGCCTGCACCTAAGTCGGGTTTTTCTACACACTGACGTCCGTGATGTACGCGGTTGATGCGAAGACCATCCTTCATATCAGCGCCTGCTTTGGTACCGCACAGGCTGGTCTTTGCTTCATCTACATCCAACGAATTTAATGCCCAGGAAGCTTCCAGAACGATGGTCGCGCCATTCTTCATCTTGATGAAGCCGAATGCAGAATCTTCTACAGTGAACTTCTTAGGATCCCAGTCACCCCATGCATTGCCGGTCTGAGTCTGGTCTGCCAGCTTACGGTAGGTAGAACCGGTTACGCTTGCGGGCTCGTAGTTGTTCATCATCCACAGTGTCAGGTCAAGTGCATGAGTACCGATATCGATCAGGGGACCGCCGCCCTGCTTTTCTTCATCAATAAATACGCCCCAGGTAGGAACGGCTCTTCTGCGAATCGCATGAGCCTTTGCATAGTAAATCTCACCCAGCTCATCTGCTTCACAAGCACTCTTTAAATACTGGGAATCTGCACGATAACGGTTCTGGTAGCCGATGGTCAGGATCTTACCTGTCTCTTTTGCGGTTTTTACCATTTCCTTTGCCTCTGCATAGGTCTTTGCCATAGGCTTTTCACACATAACGTGCTTGCCGGCTTTCATTGCTGCAATGCTGACCGGTGCATGTGCGTTATTGGGAGTCAGAACGTAAACAACGTCCACATCCTCTTTCACCAGCTCTGTATAATCGGTATAAACTCTTGCGTCGGGTGTGCCGTATTCTTCTTTTGCTTTCTCCGCCCGCTCTTTGATCAGGTCACAAAATGCAACCAGCTCAATCTTTCCGTTTTTCTTGATTGCGGGAAAATGCTTTCCGTTTGCAATTCCGCCGCAGCCTACTACGCCTGCTTTAATAATTTTTGTCATGTCAGACTCCTTTCCAAGTTCTTTTAAATAATTAAGGCTTTTTTTCATATCTCCCATGGGTGTCCCGTAGGGATGATCATCCTGTTCAATAACCAGCCACTGTGCACCGCACTCTTTTGCGGTCTTTACCAGAGTCGGGAAATCCTGTTCTCCTTCGCCCAGTGCCAGCAAATCTACGCCATCTGCTTTGCGCCGAAAATCCTTTACATGTACCAGTGGGCAGCGTCCGCTGTATTTTTTCAACCATTCGCTGGGATCCGGTCCGCCAACCTTGATCCAGCAGGTGTCCGGCTCTGCACCCAGCACATCCGCAGGAACCTCTGCATACAGCTGATCCAGCGCATAGGTACCGTCCGGTGTCTTTGCAAATTCAAAATCGTGATTGTGATACAGAAGCGTCATGCCGTGTTTTTTACAGCCCTCTGAAATCACCGGGATTCCCTTTATTGTTTCCTCATATAAAGCTGCTCCAAATCTACGGTCTTCCCCCAGCCAGGGAATTACGATATAGCGGCAGCCGATGGTTTCATAGTCCTGCAGAGTCTTTTCCAAATCTCCAGCCAGCTCGTCATAGGAAACATGTGCACTGATCGCAGTCAGTCCTGCCGCTTTTATGCTGTCACGGATCTCTTCTGCACTTTTTCCATATAATCCTGCCAGTTCTACACCGTCGTAGCCCATCTCACCCAGCTTTTTCATTGTGCCGGCAAAATCACGCTCCGCCTCTTCCCTTACCGAATAAACCTGTACTGCAATCGGTAATGTTTTGCTCATGGATCCCTCTCCTTCTATCTATGCTGTCGGAACGCCCATTTTGCAGGCACTCCGACTGTTCCCCTGTTTTCAGGCTTCGAATTTGATAACCTGTTTCTTTTCTGCAGATTCGAAAATTGCTTCCATTAGGCGCATAACTCTTGCAACCTCATCCAGCTTGATCCTGCTCTCTGCTTTTCCTTCGATCACTGCCATTACATTGCGGTAGAAATCGCGGATGTCACTATCTGCCCAAGGCAGATCCTCTGTGCGGATGGTATCCTCTCTTCTCGGAGCCATGGTCTTTGTCAGGCCTGCTGCCGTGATGACCGGAACAACATCACCTTCATTGACGCCGGTTGCACATACCATCTTGCCGTCTCTGCCGAAATCCTGGATGACAGCCGTTCCGTCAGCGCCTAATACATACCAGCGAGGCAGGGATACAAAGTTGCTCGTGCCAACCTCAACCAGCACATGCACTCCGTTTTCAAACCCGAGGTCTGCAGAAAAGCCGTCGTCAACCAGCTGGTTGGTTACGTTGGTCAGAGTTGCATAAACAGTGTTTAACTTCACACCGGGATATAATAACAGCGCCTGATCCAGAAGATGTACGCCCCAGTCAAGCACCATGCCGCCGCCATGCTCTTTTTCCTGTCTCCAGTCACCGGGGATACCTCTGGAACCGTGTACTCTGGATTCAATTCTGAAAATCTCGCCCAGCTTGCCTTCTGCCATGATATTCTTTACCGTCAGGAAATCTTCATCCCAACGACGATTCTGATGTACGGTAAAGAATTTGCCGGTCTTTTCCGCAGCCGCGCGCATTTCTGCAAGATCCGCAGAGCAAAGAGTTACAGGCTTCTCGGAAACGGCGTTCTTGCCAGCTTCCATGGCACGAATGACAACACCTTTATGAACATCATTCGGAGTTGCTACCAGTACGATATCAACAGTCGGATCTGCCATCAGATCTTCTTCGCTTTTATATACATGGATGCCCTTGCCTTCTGCATAGGTTCTGCGTTCTTCCTTAATATCCCAGATACCTGCAACTTCCAGGTCGTCAATTCTCTGAATCAAATCATAATGCCAGCCTGCCATTCCGCCAAAGCCGACCATCGCAAGTCTATGTTTCATGTCTTTTCCTCTTTTCTGTTCTGTCGCAGCAGGACGCTTCTGCGTCCCTGCCTATATGCCGAGTTGCAAAAGCAACTCGGTAAAACCATCCGGAACTGTTTTCGCAAACACGCCGGGTTACGCAGTAACTCGCTGGAACTTCCGACGGAAGTTCCATGTTATGCCCAATACATATTTCCTCTGTCCTCAAAGATCAGGGAATTCTTCAGGCATCCGATTGCCTTTAACAGTCCTTCCTTACCAGACATCAGGCTGTCTTCATGCTCGATGCTGATCGCATAGTCATAACCTGCAAGACGAAGTTCGGAAGCGATCGCTTTCCAGTAATCTTCGCCATGACCGTAACCAACAGAGCGGAAGATCCAGGAACGGGTCAGTTCTTCGCTGTAATGCTGAGTATCCAGTACGCCGTTTACTGCAGTGTTGATTGCATCCACTTTGGTGTCTTTTGCATGGAAATGGAAAATCGCATTTGCCTTGCCAAGCTCTCTGATTACTGCGATCAAATCCATTCCCTGCCAGATCAGGTGGCTGGGATCCAGGTTCGCGCCGATTTCCGGACCAACTGCCTCACGCAGCTTTAACAGACTTCTTGTATTGTATACGCAGAAGCCGGGATGCAGCTCCAGTGCGATTTTATGTACGTTATGCGCTTTTGCAAAAGCAACCTTTTCTTTCCAGTAAGGAATCAGAACATCGTTCCACTGATATTCCAGAATCTCGGAAAAATCATCCGGCCAAGGACAGGTAACCCAGTTGGGAGTCTTGTCCTCCGGAGATCCGCCAGGGCAACCGGAAAACGTATTTACAACCGGAACACCAAGCTTTTCTGCCAACAGGATCGCATTGGTCAGATCCTCATCGAATTTCTTTGCAATCGCTTTATCAGGATGGACTGCATTCCCGTGTGCACTCAGTGCACTGATCTCCAAGCCATATTTGTGAATTGTGTCTAAAAACTCTTTCTGCTTATTTTCATCCGCCAGAAGCTCTGCCGCGTTGCAGTGCGCCGTTCCAGGGAAGCCGCCGCAACCGATCTCCACCATCTGTACGCCCTGTTCAGACAAAAATTTACATGCCGCATCCAGGGACATATCGCCCAAGGCAACCGTCAATACTCCTAATTTCATGTGCATTTTCCTCCTTTAGCATTGATCAGATTCGTCATTTTGTATTCATTTCCAACAATCACTGTTTTTATTTTGTTTCTATGCTACACATTTTAATGAATAAAACGAAAGAAAGATAGACCTCCTTTGCTACTCTCTCATACGATTCTGCTATTTCTTCTTTTCTTTTTCCGATTTTACATCCACTGGATCTTCTTTTTTTATGGATCCGATTTCGAAGGTTTTGATTCCTGCACTTCTACCCGGACGCTTTGCACTCTTGCCCTCGGATTCCCGCACCGCTTCCATCGGCGTACATTGATAATACCGCCGGAACAATCTTCCGAAATGATTGTAATCCGAAAATCCGACCGCATCCGCAACCTCTGCCGCAGAATAATTTCCGCTTTTTAACAGATGCATGGCTTTCTTTAGACGCACCTCATTCATATACTGCAGCGGCGCCATCCCCATACTCTCCCGAAACAGATGGTTAAACCTGTCTTCGCTGACATGGATCAGTTCAGCCAGCTGCGCATTTGATATGCTGTCCGTATAATTTTCCTCAATATAATGGACGACCGTGTTCAGGCGCTCCAGATTTTTCCGACGCTTTAAGCTCTCTTTATCCGTCAGCATCTGTTCTGCGTAGCGGCGCACCAGATAAGCAATCAGCTGCAGCAATGCTCCCTTACAGGCAAGCTTCCAGCCAAGGCTTCTTTCATTCTGTTCCTGATAGATCAGGCTCATGAGCTCCTGTATCTTTGTATCTGCACAGATCATTGGCTGAAACAAAATATTTTTTTCCGCTACCTGCGCAGACAGCTCGTCCAGCTCAAAAATAACAACCAGCACCTCTACCGGGGTTCCGTTGCAAAAACCGGCATGCAGGACATTGCTGTTAATGACAGCTAGATCGCCTTGTCGAAAGGTATACCTGGTCTGATTGAGCAAAATATCCGTCTCCCCATGTACAACGTAATGCAGCTCAATGTGCTCATGCCAGTGTGTGTGGAAATACTGGCATTTGTCCTGAATCCGGTTCATAAATACTTCGATTGGAAACTCTTTATCGCTGATAATTTTCTGTTCATAAAACTGCAGCTGCTGCGATGACATTGAAATTCTCCTTTTTGTACTTTCTCCCACTCTGTACTCATGCTACAATATATCGATGATACTGATATCCGTCGGTCAAACTACACACTCGTTTAAAAATCTTTACAGAAATGGAGAACCTATGAATCCACTTTATAAACCCTCTGGCAAAACAGCTTGCCAACCGCTCCTGATCGGCTCCCATGTGGGCATGAGCGGAACATCTATGATGGACGGTTCCGTCCAGGAAGCGCTTTCCTACGGAGCCAATACCTTTATGCTTTATACCGGCGCGCCGCAGAACACCCGACGTAAACCGGTGGATGAGCTCTGCATTCCACAGGCACAGGAACGGATGCGCCAGAACAATATTACCCGCTTCGTCGTCCACGCCCCTTATATCATCAATCTCGCCAATACCGTAAAACCGGAGGTCTTTTCCCTCGCGGTTGATTTTCTCGCAAAGGAAATCGAGCGGACAGAAGCGATGGGCAGCGACGTGCTCATCCTGCATCCCGGTTCCCACGTCGGCGCTGGAACGGACGCTGGAATCCATCAGATCATCGAAGGCTTAAACGAAGTGCTTTCCCAGCCTTCTCCGGTCCGCATCGCACTGGAAACAATGGCAGGCAAAGGCTCCGAAATCGGCAAACGCTTTGAAGAACTGGCTGCAATCTATGACGGTGTCCGTTTTCCTGACCGGCTGCGCGTCTGCTTCGACACCTGCCACGTCCACGACGCAGGATATGATCTCACAGCAAATCCTGATCTCGTCCTGGATGAGTTTGACAAAACCCTCGGCAAGGATCAGATCGCAGTTTTCCATATCAACGACAGCAAGAACGAAAAGGGAGCCGCCAAAGACCGACATGCCAATCTCGGTGTCGGTCAGATCGGGTTTGCACCGCTGTACCATATCGTCCATCATCCTGATTTTTTGACTATCCCCAAAATCCTCGAAACGCCCTGGTATCCTGACCCGCAGAATCCAAAAAAGCTGCTGCCGCCCTACCGCCGGGAAATCGCGTGGCTGCGTGCCGGACGGATAGACGCATAGTCCTATAACCAGTCGTTCCAGAACTTCTCCACCCGGCTGCCGATGCTCTCTCCCCGGACGACCTCAAACTGCTCCCACTCCCGTGGAAACAGCCTGCGGTAGCCCGGCGTCAGGAACCGGTCGTCCAAAAGCGCCACGATTCCGACATCATCCGCTGTCCGGATAACCCTGCCTGCCGCCTGAAGCACTTTGTTCATGCCAGGGTACCGGTAGGCATAGTCAAAACCATTTTCTCCGTTTTCTTCGAAATATCCCCGAATAATCTCCCGTTCCGTGCAGACCTGCGGCAGTCCGGTTCCTACAATCAGCGCGCCGATCAGGCTGTCCTCCTTTAAATCGATCCCCTCGGAAAAAATCCCACCCAGCACGCAAAAGCCAACCAGACTGCTTTCTTCCTCCACTTCGATTTCCATATGGATAATATCGGAAAGGTTCATTCCGGGATTTCCCTCAAAGCGCTGCAAAAACGCCTCCCGCTCAGCCTCATCCATATGCTCGGTCTGTACCAGACACTCTGTATCGTCTTTTACCGCATAACACCTCAGATAACGCTCATACACCTGCTGCAAAAAGACGTGTGATGGGAAAAAAACCATATAATTTCCATGCCGCTGCGACACGGTTTGATGAATGTAATTCGCGATCGGATCGTCTCGTATAACGGCTGGTCACATCCTCCGCCAGAAACAGCCCCCTTTTCTCCGGCGAAAAAACGGACTTCGCGTAGACCTCATAATCCTCTGCCTCTCCGCCCAGAAGCTTTTTATAATACTGGATCGGAAGCAGAGTCGCGGAAAACAACACACTGCTGACGGAACGCTGCAGACACTCCTTGAGGTTCGTCGACGGGTCAACATTGAACAGTCGCAACAAAAAGCGTCCATCTTCATCCAGCTTTGTATACACAACATATTTCTGATCCAGCAGCTCATAAATCTGCAGAAAATGACTGATTTCAAAATAGAAGTCCAGAATCTCCCGCCGAACCGGGCTGTCATCGTGATTTTCGAGATAGTCTTCCATACAGGGCGACAACCGCAAAAGTGCCTGTACGAACGCATCTATCTCCTCCACAATACACCAGTCCCCGCATTCGCGTTTCAGGAAAAGCAGCTCACGATTGCACTTATCCAAAAGCTTCTCCATGCGAGGAGAAAATGCCTTCACAGTCTTTTTCAAGGTCAAGAAATCTTCTTTATATAACTGAGCGCTGTACATTTCCCGACCACGCTCCAAAAGATTATGCGCCTCATCAATAAGAAACAGATACTGCTCTCTGCCTGCACCTTCTCCGAAAAAGCGCCGCAGATAGACATGCGGATCAAAAACATAATTGTAATCGCACAAAATACCATCGGAAAACAGGCTCATATCCAGCCCCAGCTCAAATGGGCAAACCTTATATTTCTGAGCACAGGCCTCGATTTCTTCCCGGCTGTAATGCTCCTTTGTCGTCATCAATTCAAAAATCGCATCGTTGATCCGGTCAAAATGTCCCTTTGCATAAGGACAGGAGTCCGGATTGCATTCCGATTCTTCCATAAAGCAGATTTTATCCCGTGCCGTCAGCACCACCGTCTTAAAATGTAATCCGTGCTCCCGCAAAAGGTCGAACGTACGATCCGCGACTGTCCGGGCAATCGTCTTCGCTGTCAAATAAAAAATACGATCCGCCTTTCCTTCCCCGACTGCCTTGACTGCCGGAAACACCGTCGAAATCGTCTTACCCGCCCCGGTCGGTGCTTCGATAAACAGTTTTCTGCTGTGGCAGATCGTATGATAAACATGCGTGACCAGCTCTTTTTGTCCCTCCCGGTACGGGAACGGAAAGGACAGGCTGTGAATGGAATCCTGACGAAGTTTCTTCCAGGCAATGTCTGCATCTGACCACTTCCGATATTCCTGCAGCAAACTGTCAAACCATTCTTCCAGGTCTGACATCTCATACACAAACTTGAAATAGCGGATTTCTTCTGTCTCTATGTTGCAGTAGGTCATACTGACCTCCATCCGCTCTTTTCCATGCTCCTGCCCATACATCCAGGCATAGCATTTTGCCTGGGCCAAATGCACCGGATTCGGCTCCTTCATCCGGGACAAATCCCGATACGTCCCCTTGATCTCGTCAACTGCAACGGGATCGGAATCGATAATCCCATCTGCCCTGCCCTCTACGACAAGATCATATTTCCCGCAGTCTCTGCGATAACGCAGCATAACCTCTGCATGGTAACTGGAACCCATCTTTTTCTGGATCATGCGGTGAATTCGGCTTCCCTCCGCCATAGCGTCGTCCGGGGCAGATTTTTTGCGATTGTCAATATCCCCTGTGCGAAGCAAAAACTCCACCAGTCCTCTTACTGAAACCTTGATCTCCACGACACTGTATCCTCCACATGCTTTTGCCTTATTTTTTCTGAAATTCCGTCATGTGCATCCGATACTTTAACGGCACCAGCTGTTGCTGCAGGGGTTGATTTTGCCGCTCAAGGATTGAAAGAGACCGACAAAAGCTCTGAAACAGCACTTCGATCTCCTGTTCGTTCTCATCCTTCTGCTGTCCGGCCTGCTGCAGTGTATCCAACTCCTGCTTTGAAAGCTTTGTCAAAAACCACGCCTTTCCAGCCGGATGGATTCCTGCTGCTGCCCTGCGTTCATCCAGAATCACAAAATTCTCCAACGGGAAACGGTCTGCAAAATGCGGCATAACAAACGCAAGAACGTCTGCATCCGGCGCAATCTCCCCATATAAAATCCCGCCGGTGATCTCCTGAAACCGAAGAAACTGAAGCACTCTTTCCCGCACCCTGTGTACACTCCGGCTCAGTGCAAACACCCGATGGATACATGGCTCTGCAAGTGCCTGCAAAAGCGGCCCCCGGATCCGACCGGACAGACCAGCTGCAACCGTCTCATAAACTGCCTGACTCTTGTCGGCTTCCTCTGACGCCAGCGCATAGCTGATCGCTTCCCACGCCTGCTCTCCGAAACGTCTCCGCAGGGTTCGTGCTACCTTCGCCGCGCACTCTGCATCCGGCATTACCTCCCGGTACTGAGCAAACAGACATAAATCCGACGCACCTGTTTGAATTTTAACACGTTTGCCGCAAAGCTTCCATTCATAAATCCGATAAATTGCAGTAAGTATCCCTTCGACCGAGTCCTCGCATATCAGAATCAGCTCTTCCATTTCGTTTTCTCCCACATCAGATTCGGTCAGACCATCGTTTCCTTCCCCATACAGGACTTTTCGGCTCGCCGCGCTTCTCTCCCCGGTTCTCGGTTTCACCCCACTGCGTCCTTCCAGGCGCTTTCCGGCTGTACCAGCTGCTTTCCATCGTAGCCGAAGTTCCGATCATCAAATAAAGACAGCTGCTGATACGTTACGCCATCCTTTTCAAACGGGAGATTTTCCCGGATGCCGAGAAGCTGCCGCGTAATAAAGTTTTCCTCAATTCGAAGTGGATACATCTGTCTGCCGTTGCAGGTGATAAAATAAATCGCACGCTTCAAAACGACACCAATCTTTTTCAGATGCTGATACTCCAGGCGGCTGCTTCTGCGCGCCTGAACAATCCTGCGGGCGCTTTTGACACCGATTCCGGGCACGCGCAAAAGCTCTTCATAGGAAGCGCGATTGACCTCCACAGGGAACTGTTCCAGATGCCGCAGCGCCCAGTCTGCCTTCGGGTCTAAAAACAGATTAAAGTCCGGATTCTTCTCGCTTAAAAGCTCTCCTGCCTCAAAGCCGTAAAAACGAAGCAGCCAATCAGCCTGATACAGCCGGTGTTCCCGCAGAAGCGGCGGACCTCCCTGCAGCGCCGGGAGGTCTTTATCCTCATTGACTTTTACAAATGCGGAATAGAATACTCGTTTTAAATCAAATTTGCGATACAAGCTCTCTGCCACAGACAAAATTTCATAATCATGCTCCGGTGTCGCGCCGATAATCATCTGCGTAGACTGTCCAGCCGGAACAAATTCCGGGGCGTGCCGGTAAAGCGCCACCTCCTGTTTGCTCACAGAAATCCCGTTCTGAATCTGCCGCATCGGTGTCAGGATCGTCTTGCGGTGCTTGTTC
>OHLJ01001004.1_pt1 | contig 14080 bp, 11 predicted proteins | sample 1568991 | NCBI WGS metagenome assembly OHLJ01 (sample SAMEA3879601, study PRJEB24766) | human gut metagenome | biome: human-associated habitat; feature: feces | place: USA | collected 1985/1987
GGGATCGAATATGTGTGAAGCATTAAAAGAATTGTTTGCGGACGACTTGCGTGAATCAAGGGAACAGGGCATCATCGAAGGCAGGATCGAGGGCAGGAATGCCGGCAGGATTGAGGGTAGAATCGAAGGCAGATGTGATATTACCTGTAATTCCTATTCTTGCGCATAGAGGCTTGTTTGGGATGGTGGAAAATGGTTGGAAGTTTATCTGGGTTGCAGCTATAATGATTTTATTACCATTTGTTTCATCATTGGTGGGAATTATTCTTGGAAGCATACAATTAAAGAAAACATCTACAAAGCCTGTAAAGATTGGGGTGTTGCTTTCATGCACGGGGTTAGTGCTGCATTTACTCTTTCGATTTGTTTTTAAGTTTTAGAATCCCAGCTCCATAGCTCACGAAGAAAATAATATTTGTTTATAGCGTTTTTCTTTCATTTACGTTACGAAAGACTTGTGAGAGGACGCTTATACATACCCAATCAACGTTATGAATTGCACCACAGAATCTGCAATTTACGTTATGGAACTCCCGGAGTTTCATCTTTGGGTTCTGCCGCTCGTAACCTGGATTGACGGATTTCCACAACCTGAATATTGCATGCTACACAGCCTTGGCTTAATAAAAAATAGAACTGATTTGTTTTCAGGATTTTGGGAGCGGCCGGTCCTTAGAAAGCAGACATTGCGATTTCAAAAGCCAATGTAATTGGATTTTGAAATCACGATGGATGCTTTCTTAGTACCGCTGCCAGCGACAACAAGCGGAAGCGCTCCTGAAAACAAACAGTTCTATTTTTTATATTTCTATACACTTTGTTGGCATGCAATACGACATAACCTTAGGAAATCCGTAACACCACCTACAAGCGGCAGTTCATACGTTAAACTCCGGTTTTCGATTCAAACTCCTGCACAGCCTTGGCATCAAGGATTGTGGTACACATCGGACAGCGGCATGCATTAATGGAAATCTCACTCTTACACATAGGACAGATTTTTTTTGCGTTAAATTAGAAAAAGTAAAGTATGTCGGTAGGAATTCTATGCGATCGAGTATGGAAAGGCTATTACGTTACAAACAGGAAAAGAGGAACAAAGTTACATGAAGAAAAAAGCATTCAAGGCAGCATTGCCCTACACATTGCCAATCTGTGTAGGATTCTTATTTTTAGGAATGTCTTATGGATTTCTGATGCGGAGCATGGGATCTCCATGTTGGATAAATATCAAAATGTCGGATGGAAAAAGTTTTATCTGATTTATGGAATGTGTGATGAAACCTTTTCCGTAAATTGTACGACAGAAGTACCGGAGGGTGTGGATAAAGGATGGTTTATGTTTTTTGTGACGCTTTTGAACCAGATTTACTGGGTGGGAGGTGCAACCGCAGGAGCACTGCTTGGCACAATGGTGACACGGTTTCTGCCGTTTTTAATTTTCCCGGAAGGAAAAGAACCACCGGAATTTATCCAATATCTGGGTAAGGTACTGCCTTATGCAGTCATCGGTCTACTGGTCATTTATTGTCTGAAAGATGTACCGGGAAGCGGAACATATGGAATACCGGAATTTTTGGCGATTGTATTTATCGTACTCCTTCACAGATGGAAAAAGAGCATATTGCTCAGTATCGGCGGTGGAACTGTATTTTATATGCTGCTGGTGCAGTTTGTATTTTGCAAGTAACACAATAAAAGTGAGACAAAATCTGGTTGCTAAACCAGATGAAAGTGATATACTGAATGCATAGGGAAAAGAAACCGTGTGGAATTACAGTTTTGTTTTCACACGGTTTTTTATCAGATGCAGGTTAGATGCAACTAACACAAGCGGCAATGTATTGATATGGAAGCAGGAAAGTACATGAAAGAAAAAGTGAATGTGACAGGTGTGCCGGAAACGATGGTACAGACTTTGTATGCAAGAGCAAAAGAAACAAAAAAGCAAAATGCCAAAATCAGGGATGAGATTGCAGTAGAACTTGTGAAAAAGCTGGACTATGACTTTTCCAAAGCAGATAAGGATAAAGCCATGAGCTGTGGCGAGATCGCGAGAACGATCGTATTAGACCGGATGGTTCGACAATATCTGGAGAAGCATGAAAATACAGTTGTTGTAAATATTGCATGTGGACTGGATACCAGATGTTACCGGATGAAGGAAAAATATCTGAGATGGTACAACGTGGATCTGCCGGAGACTATGAAGATAAGGCGGCAGTTTCTTCCAGAAACAGGTCCGATATATCAGATTGCAAAGTCTGCAATGGATAATTCCTACGTGGACGATATCGATTATCATGGAGAAAATGTTCTGGTGATAATGGAAGGACTTACGATGTATTTGTGTGAGAAGGACATCAGAAAGATATTTTCTATTATTGAAAAATCATTTCAGAAAGTAACCATAATGGTCGAAACCATGTCACCATTTGTTGTGAAACATGTGAAGGAAAAATCCATAGAGGGCAGCAATGCAAAATTCACATGGGGTGTTGAGAACGGAACAGAATTACAAAAGATTGTACCGAATTTTTCTATCTTGCAGGAAGTCAGTCTGGTTGAGGGAATGAAAGAACTTATGCCTGTTTATTGTGTGATAGGTAAAATTCCAGCTGTTCGGAATATATCGAACAAAATAATCGTTATGGAGAAACGCAGATGATATTAAGGAGATGATATAGATGAAAAAAAGACATTTTGACATGGAAACAGATGGATTTTATGGTGCATATTGGAAATGCAAAACAGGCTCAGACTGTGCAATGATCGCCATGATCGGAGATGACTCGGAGGATTATCTGGCGCGTACATCCGTGAAATGGTTACATAAACTCGGTGTGAATGTGATGACAATGTCACCCGGAAAAAAGGATTATGGACATCATAATTATCCGCTGGAACGCATAGAGAAAGCAATCAATTGGTTAAAAGTACACGGTAATCAGAAAATAGGAATTGTCGGGGCATCTACTACAGGAACACTCGCTTTGACTGCCGCTTCTTATTTTGAAGATATTACATTGACGATCGGTCTGACACCGAGTGACTTTATCTGGCAGGGGTTTATGCAGGGTAAAAAAGACGGCTGTAAGGAATGGCCAATTGAGGGAGAATCTCTTTTTTCATATAAAGGAGAATCACTTCCGTACATGCCGTTCTGCTACAAACATCCGGACTACTGGCATGTGATTGAACAAGAAACAAAACGAACCGGTGATATGATCAATTCAAGAAAACTGTTTGATGATTCGGAAAAGGCTCATCCAATCACAGAAGACGAGATGATCAAGATTGAAAAAATCCAAGGAACATTATTGCTGATCGGTGCAGAAGATGATGTATTGTGGGATACTGCAAAATATATCCGTCGAATGAAACAGCGAATGAAAGAACATCCACACACATGCAGACCAGAGTATGTCATTTATGAACATGGAACCCATTTCGTTTTTCCAGAGAGCATGCTAAAGACAATGCTCCCGGTTGGTTCCGGACTTTTTGTGAAACTGGCATTTCAGGCAGCAAGAAAATATCCGCAAGAATGCCGCAGTGCACGCCTTGATATTGACCGCCGGGTGAGAAATGTGGTTGCAGAATGGAAGAGTGCAGAAAGAGACTAACACAAGTTTTGACCGCTTATTTGAAATTGAAAAAGAAGCCAGATTTCTAGGAGAAGATTGATTTATGCTACAGACGTGATCGGAGGAAGAAAGAATGAAAAACGAAGAATACAAAAAATTGTCAATCAGCGAATTTACAAAAGCAGCAGGAAGATATGAAAGTAACCATGCTGGTATTTACGAAATGTGCAAGAAGGATTATCCGGATATTCTGGAAGAATTAGAAAAAGAGCCATTTAATGATTTATTGGATGCAGGATGCGGACCTGCTCCAATGATTTCTTTATTATCAGAAAAATATCCGGACTGGCATTATACAGGGCTGGATCTGACTCCGGCCATGATCGAACAGGCAAAAAAGAAAAATATTCCAAATGCAACATTTGTTGTGGGAGACTGTGAAAACTTTCCTTTTGAAAACGATTCATTTGACGCAATTATTTGTTCTATGAGTTTCCATCATTATCCGAATCCACAGGGGTTTTTTGACAGTGTGAAGAGATGTCTTCGTCCAAATGGAAGATTGATACTGAGGGATGTGACAAGTGATAATAAAATATTGATATGGCTGATGAATACACTGGAAATGCCTCTGGCAAATATATGTGGGCACGGAGATGTCCGGGTTCCAACAAGAGATGTGGTCATGGAATGCAGCAGAAAAGCAGGACTAAAAGTGGAAAAATTTGAAATCCGTAAAGGTATGAGGATGCATTGCGTTGTGAGAAAAGCCTAAAGGAGACCAACTATGAAATTTTATGAAAGTGGAGATAATCGTAAACCAGTGATATTTTTATTTCCCGGCACCTGCTGTCTGTATAGCAGTTTTGATCATGTATTGGATGGGTTACATTCTTATTTTTACACGGTAACAGTTTCTTATGATGGATTTGATCCAAACGAGAAAACGGAATTTTATTCGATGGAAGATGAATGTGAAAAAATTGAGCAGGAAATCAGGAAAAAGTATGGCGGGAGAATATATCTTGTGGCTAAAATCCAGTCATCCATGGTAGTGCCTTTTATGTATAAAATGGTACATACAGGTACTCTTCCAAAATTTGTGCAGAAAAAGCTGGATAAGACAGACGGTGGCAAAAAAGAATTATATAATGGATTTTTTAATATGTTTGGAATCGGTAAGGGAGGAAGTCCATGGATTACGAAACAGAGTATTTATAATCAGTTCTATTCTGATCTGGTTACGAAAGTCCAACATGGAATTGATGTGCCTGGAACAACGATCCATGTTTTTTACGCAACCAAGATGGGTGAAAAATACGAAAAGAGATATTGTACGTATTTCAAAAATCCGGATATCCGGAAGCACAATATGCAGCATGAAGAACTGTTTTGCTGTCATAGTGCAGAGTGGGTGGAAGAAGTAAGAAAAGCAGTGGAATTGCCTGATGAAATATGACGAATTTCATTTTTATCTGGCTTCCAGATTTTTATAACGCAGATATATTTTTTAAAATGAGCAGAATTGTACTTTTTCTGGTTAAAATAGTGCAAGTTTTTCAGGGAAAAATAATATAAAATAGATTGGATAAGTATGAACGGAAAAAGGAGACTTAAGATGAAACAGCTCACAAGACTTTTTATCCCAATCTGTCTGGAAACACTATTTTATATGCTGTCCGGTATGGTTGACACTCTGATGTTATCCGCAGTTGGAGACTATGCAGTCGGGGCAGTGGGAACGGCAAACAGTTATATTGGAATTTTTATCATAATGTTTTCTATCATATCTTCCGGCATGGTTTCGGTCATGACGCAGAATATTGGTGCAGGCAGACCGGGAGTTGCCTATCAGGCAAGGCAGCTTGGATTATTATTTAATGCTGTTGCAGGCGTGCTTATGGCAGTATTTTTATTTTCGGGAGCAGGAGCAATCCTTCGTATGGTAGGAATTGCGGATGCATTGTATGAACCGGCGTTGATTTATCTTAAAATTGTCGGGTGTGGGTGTATATTAAATGCGGTCATTCCTATCTTTTCAAGCTATCTGCGCGCATTCGGATATACAAAGCAGCCATTATATGCCACGATCGTTGGAAATATCGCAAATTTTGTGATGAATGCAGTATTTCTTTTTGTATTGCACAAAGGTGTTGCAGGTGTCGCCGCAGCAACTGTGATCTCCAAGATCCTGAACCTGTGTATTGTACTGTATTTTTCACATAAGCTGATCTCTGCAAAAAACAGTACAGAGAGGATCGCAAATAAGACAGTCTTAGGGCAGATCGTGAAAGTCGGACTTCCATCTGCATGTGAGACTGCACTCTATAATGTTGCAATGATGCTTGTCATCCGTTTCCTGAACCAGATGGATGCAGAAGGGCTGAATGTGACAGCCAGATCTTATACGGCAACGATCAGTAATTTTTCCTATTGTGTCGGTGCAGCACTGGCACAGGCAAATGCGATCATGACAGGCTGGCACATCGGTGCTGGGGAAATCGAAGAGTGTGACAGAGGGACAAAGCGGGCAGCATTTGTCGGAGTATGTGTGGCAGTCTGCATGGAGACAGCAATTGTGCTTGGTTCCGGGTTTATTATGCCACTCTTTACAGACAACCCGGAAATGACTGCGCTGGTCCGCAAGCTGCTGGCAATCGACATTGTACTTGAGATTGGACGCGTGACGAATCTTGTGTTTGGACAAGCCTTAAAAACAAGCGGAGATGCAGTGTTCCCGGCAGTGATCGCAGCCGTTTTCATGTTTGTCTTTGCGGTGGGAGGCACATGGCTGTTTGGAATTTCCATGGGACTTATGGCTGTGGGAGCGTATATCGGTCTTGCAAGTGACGAGTGTGTGAGGGCTGTCGGCATGGTATGGCGCTGGAAAACCGGGAAGTGGAGAACAAAGAAGCTTGTGTGAGCAGGAAGAATATCAGCAGAAAACAAAAAATCAGCTTCGGGAGATACATATTTATGTGAATGTAGTCCACTTTCACAAAATCTTCACAAAAAATTAGCACTCTGCTATTGACAGTGCTAACAAACGGGTGTATAACATAGTCAGAACAAAGGAAGAGAACAAAAGAAGAACCAAGAGATCAGAAAAGATTTCAGAAGTAAAAGTTCTGTGAGTTCTCCGAACATCCCAGTTCCAAAGAAACAAGGTAATAAAGCATAAGGTATCCACGAGAAAGCGGATACCGTAGAAAAAGGAGAGATGACTTATGTTGATGCCTAGTATTTTTGGAGAAGATTTATTTGAAGATTTGTTTGATTTACCATTCTATGATGACAGTAAGGTTGAGAAGAAATTGTATGGCAGACATGCAAAGAATCTTATGAAAACAGATATCAAGGAAATGGACAACGGCTATGAGCTGATTATCGATCTGCCTGGATTCAAGAAAGATGAGATTAAGGTATCGTTAGACAATGGATATTTGTCTATCGCCGCTGCAAAAGGTCTTGATCAGGATGAGCAGGAGAAAGATACCGGCAAGTACATCCGAAGAGAACGTTATGCAGGTTTCTGCGAGCGTAGTTTCTATGTTGGTGAAGATATAACAGAGGAAGATATCAAGGGCGAGTTCAAACATGGTATCTTGAAACTGTTTGTTCCAAAGAAAGAAGCAAAGGCAGCAGTACCGGAACGTAAATTCATCGCAATTGAAGGATAATTATTTTGTACAGAAAGTAACCTACAGACCGAAAAGCCTATAGGCATTGGAAAGGAAGGATACATTATGGCAGACAAAAATCCAAAACATATGTTAAAGAAAAAACAGGTAAAAGCAAAAGATAAGAAAAAACATATTTATGAATAAACAGTCAGAAATGAATGGAAGGCATCGCACTTTGGTGTGATGCCTTTCTTGTTTTGCAGGGAAAAGGAGGACAAAATGAGAGAAAAACAGAAACAGCCAGCATCATTTCAGCCGGACAGGATTTTGTCCTATTTTAAAGCAGAATGGCAAGTACTTCTGGCGGTGACAATATCCGGTCTGATCTATAATGTAGGACTGCTTGCAGGACCGTGGTTCGAAGGAAAAATGACCGGCTGTCTTGTGGACATTTTAAGAGGTGCCGGACAGTTTGGCGATATGCTGATTCTTGTGTTAAGCTATGTGGCAGTGATCGTGATCGTGCAGAGTTCGAGATATATCAAGCGTTTTTATGTCCGCCGTTTTGCCAATAATGTAAACCGCAGGATGAAGGAAATCCTCTATGGAAGCCTTGTCAGAAAAAGCAGGGCGAGCCTTAAGGAAGAGGGCGAAGGCAATGTCATAACGAAAGCGATCCTCGACGTTGATGACTGTGTGGAGGGAATGCGGAAATTTACGACGGAAATTTTTGATACAGGTGTGGCACTGGCAGCCTATGCCGGAATGCTTTTGTGGTATGACTGGCGGCTGGCGCTCTTATGTATGCTGTTTCCGCCAATCTCTTACATGACCGCAGAAAAAATGAAAAAAATGATCCAGAGAACCGGGGCTGCCTACAAGGAACAGTCCGGCGCGCTGAGCGCAGCGACGTTAGACCGGGCAGAAAATGCAATCACATACCGTGTTTTCGGGCGTGAAAAAGAAAGACAGAATGCATATGAAGAAAATTTGTCTGCGTATGAAAAAGCAGCCGTGAGAGCAAACATCTGGAACACGGCAATGCCACCGGTGTATCGCGTCATCTCCATGGCAGGTGTGCTGTTCATTTTGTATTTCGGACAGAAAAATGTATTGGGAACCGGCTGGCGTGCATGGGGCATTGCGGCGTTTACCACATTTTTGTCGTGCTTTGTGAAACTTTCCGTGAAGTCGTCAAGCGCTGCGAAGCTGTTCAATGCGGTACATAAAGCACAGGTTTCATGGAACCGTATCAAACCACTTCTGACACGAAAAGATGAGAGAACTGCGATCGAAGATCAGACAGCAGAAAATCATGCCAGGGAGTGTAAGGAAAAAAACGACACAGTCCCAGCAGGCAAAACAGAGACAACAGTGCAAAAAATACAGATCAGTCATCTGAATTTTGCTTATCCGGATGGAAAGAAAATTTTAGACGACATTTGTCTTTCCGCAGAAAAAGGACAGATCATCGGTATTACCGGGGCGGTCGCATGTGGCAAGTCAACGCTTGGAAAAGTATTTTTGTGTGAATATCCTTATGAGGGACAGATTCTTGTGGACGGCACAGATTTGCAGGCTATGGACGAGGCAGACCGCACGAAGCGGATCGGTTATCTTGGACATGATCCGGAGTTGTTTTTTGACAGTGTGGAAAATAATATTTTGCTCGGTGAGAAAAAAGAGGCAGACGATTACTTAAAGGCAGTGTGCATGGAACAGGAAACTGCAGAGCTGGCGGATGGAAAAAAGACCGCGGTTGGAAATGGCGGAGTGCGTCTCTCCGGCGGTCAGGCAAAGCGTCTCGCACTTGCAAGGACACTCTGCCACAAAAAGCCGGTTCTGATTCTGGATGATCCTTTTTCGGCATTGGACAAAAACACGGAAAAACAGATTTTTGCCAATTTGAAACAGCAGACGAAAGACAATATTGTATTCTTAATTTCTCACCGTTTATATCTGTTTCCTCAGATGAATCAGGTCATCTGGATGGAAGATGGAAAGGCGGTGGCCGGTACACATGAAGAAATTCTGGAAAAGATACCGGAGTATCGCAGTCTGTATGAGACACAGAGCGATGAAAGAGAGAATGCGAAAGTGGAAACGGAAAATAGAAAAACAGTTTCTGAATATGCAGAGGGAAGGAGGAGTGACAGATGAGACAGGAAAGACAGGTAAAAAGTGTGATCCTGGAAACAATCAAAAAACAGAAAATGCTGTCTGCCGGAATCCTGACCGCAGTGATCGGAGCAGTTGTGGCAGCGCTGATTCCTCCGCTGATCCTTGCAAAAATCATCGATACAGTGACAGCCGGTAATGAGGCGGCGTTTTCTGTGATCCTTCTCTATTTTGTCCTGCTCGCACTTACCGGAATATTGGAAGCTGCGAGGGAAGGACTCCTGACGGTGTTTGGTCAGAAAATCACACATGCACTAAGAAGCAGCCTGATGGATAAATTTGTAAGTCTGACGGCAGACAGCGTGAATAAGCAGGAGCCGGGAACACTGGTGTCACGGTTTGTCGGGGATGTTGACACGGTGGAAAATCTGTTTGCCTCCGGGATTATCAGTATGTTTGCGGATGTATGTAAGATTATCAGTATCCTTGTCGTGATCTGGTTTCAAAACCGTGGACTGACGCTGGTATTGCTGGTGTTGCTGCCGTTTTTATTCTGGTTTACCAGACATGTCCAGAAAAATATGCTGGCGGCGCAGATTGAAAACCGAAAGGCTGTCGGACGGGCATCCGGTCATGTGCCGGAGACGCTTCACAATATCCGCACAATCCATTGTCTTGCAAAGGAAGCATACATGGAAGAGCGTTACGACACTTATATCGGGGAGAGTTATGCAGCGATGGAGCGCACCAATTTTTATGATGCGGTTTACTCCCCGGTGATACTGATAGTGAATGCGGTGGTTGTCGCAGTTGTCATGCTGCTTTCCGCGTCCGGAAACCACACGGTACTGACCTTCTTTGGAATGTCTGCCGGAACTGCGGTTGCGGTCATCAACTATATCTCACAGATATTCTCCCCGGTGGAGAGCCTCGGAATGGAGATTCAGACGATTCAGTCTGCGATTGCCGGAATCCACAGGATCAATGAATTTTTTGCACTTGAGGAGAAGCAGATAGTGGAAAAAGACAGCGAGACAGTAGCAGAAGAATGCGTGGAACAGATGGCTGGGGGACACTCAGAAAATAAAACAGCAGATGTTCCGTTTGTCGAGTTTCGGGATGTGACCTTCGGTTATGATGAACATGTCGTTTTAGACCATTTGAATTTAAAGGTCATGGACGCGGAGCAGGTAACACTCGCAGGACGAACCGGGGCAGGAAAAAGTACGATTTTAAAACTTCTCTTAGGACTTTACGAACCGCAGGGCGGAGAGGTTTTGATCCACGGAAGACCGGCAGTGACAGTCCGGGAGGAAGAGAAACGGAAACTGTTCGGCTATGTAGAACAGACCTTCCACATGGTTCCGGGAACGGTGCGCGATCAGATCACGCTGTATGATGAAACCATTCCGGCAGACCGCGTAAAAGCAGTGGCAGAGCTGACCGGGTTAGACGATGTGATAGAAAGCTCTGAAAACGGATATGACACGAAATGCACGCCGGAGTTATTCTCGCAGGGACAGTGGCAGCTCTTATCCATTGCAAGAGCCGCAGTGGCGGAACCACAAATGCTGCTGTTTGATGAGATCACGGCGAATCTGGATGCAGAGACGGAAAAGGCAGTGTTACTGGCGTTAAAGCGTGTAGCGAAAGACCGCACTGTCATTTCCATCTCACACAGAACTTCAGCAGAATTAGGACGTATTATTTATCTCTGATTTTTCTTCACAAAATATCCAATCAGGTAGCAGACGACAGCAACCACCATGCCATTGATGGAGGAAATCCCCCAGTTTAATACATTTAACCAGTTACAGAAGTTATAGTATAACCAGACGGATAAAATCGTTCCAATGATACCGGAGATCGGTACCATAGGTTTTTTCTTCTGATGGAAGATATTAGCAAGTTCGAGTCCGGCGGTATATAAGGCATTGTCGTTTGTAGTCCAGATATTCAGACTTTGCGAATCGGGTAAAGTTTGGAGTTGCAGTACCACCGGATACAAAAGAGCCGATGACAAGTCCGGCACCGCCGATCACCGTTAAGGAACCACTGGACACTGCCAACTATTATATCTTGTGTTGCGTGGTTATGCAATGAAATCTTTCTGTCCCTGGCGCATTTGTTTCTGGTATTGTTTGGGAGAAACATGCAGGTATTTGGTAAACTGTTTGATAAAGTAACTTGTGGTACAGAAACCGACCGCAGATGCAATCTCCGTTACGTTCTGGGTAGTTGAGACTAACAGCTTTTCCGCTTCCCGGATGCGGATCTCATTCAGGTAATCACTGAAATTCATATGCAAAAGCCGGTTGAAACTTCTGGAAAAATAGCTGTAGCTCAAATTGCAGAGTTTTGCCATGTCCGCTGCGCTGATAGATTTTTCATAATTGGTGATCATGTAGGTCAGGGCCGGGGAGAGCTGCTGTTTTAACTGCTGGTTTTCAAAATCTTCGAGAAGCGGTTCTTCGCCATTTGCATGCCAGTAGCGCAGCAGCCAAAGAAAAATACCGCCAATGTGATTTTTGATCGCAAGCTCGTAGCCGTATTGTTTTTCCACAGATTCCCGGATAATCTCGTTCATAAGTCCGGGGATGGCAGAGTGTTTTGCATTTAATATGGAAGAAGAAATTACTTTTTCGTAAATGCTGTTTTCGGTGATAAATGGAAGCAGATATTTTAACTCAAAGTGGCTCTGCGTCATGCCGTCGTAAATGAGTTCCGGGAGAAAACGAACCACGATATAAGAGCCGCCCGCTGATGAGAGCGCGTCGATCTGGTGCACTTCCCTGGAATTGATCAGTACAAAATCCCCTGCCGCAAATTCGTGGTAAATTCCGTTTAAATAAATACGGAAATGACCGGAAAGCGCATAGAGCATTTCAATATAATAATGAAAATGAGCGGAAAATACATTGCCCGGTTTCTCTGCTTTTTCAATATGACAGAGATACTGGCAGGCGATGCCGTCAATATATTGTTTTCTTTCCTCCGGATAATCCATAGAAAACCTCCAATGACAAAATTGTTATATTTTTGAATAGAAAAATTATAGCATGGAAGAGAAGATTTTACTAGAATATGTGATGTGAAAGAAAACATTTTAAAATAAAAATAGAAACGTATTTGGAGGAAGCAGATGAGTATGAGTACAATCGGAGTACCATTGGAAGGATTTGGAGTATATTGCAGGGCGGCAGCCGCAGAGGGAGCCGTTTTATTGAAAAATGAAGGTCACATGTTCCCGTTGAAAAAAGAAGAGATGGTGTCTGTGTTTGGCAGGTGCCAGTTTGAGACTTACCGCAGCGGAACTGGTTCCGGCGGAGCTGTCAACGTGCCGTATGCGGTGAATATTTATGATGGAATGAGAGAGAGCGGCAGCTTTACTTTGAATGAGGAGCTGGCAGACATTTACAGAGCGTGGTTAAAAGACCACCCGTTTGACAACGGCGGTGGCGGCTGGGCAGCAGAGCCGTGGCACCAGAAAGAGATGGTTATCACAGAGGAGATTGCGGCAGCCGCAGCAGAAAAATCAGAGAAAGCGATTTTTATTATCGGACGTACTGCAGGCGAAGATAAGGATTATGCAAATGAGGCGGGCAGTTACCTTCTGACGCCGGAAGAACTTGAAAATCTGAAGGTTCTGACAGCGCATTTTGAACAGGTCGCAGTGCTTTTGAACGTGTCGAATATCATAGACATGAGCTGGCTTAAGAATCCTGTATACAAGGATCATATCCGTTCCGTGCTCTATATCTGGCAGGGCGGCATGGAGAGTGGAAATGCAGTTGCGGATGTTTTGAGTGGAAAAGTGTCTCCAAGTGGAAAACTGACGGACACGATCGCATGTTCACTGGCAGATTATCCGGCGGCGAACGATTTCGGAGGCACTGTGCGCAATTTTTACACCGAAGATATCTATGTGGGATACCGCTATTTTGAGACATTCTGCCCGGAAAAAGTCATGTATGAGTTCGGTTTTGGACTTTCTTATTCGAAGTTTGACATTGAAATTTTAAAAGCAGAGACGGTTACAGAAGAATCCGAAGTCGGAGGTGCCTGGGGCAGTCACGGAGTATCGATTGATAATGGAACATGTACAGGAAAAGAAGTGCAGATTACCATCTGTGTGAAAAATACAGGAGACTGCAGGGGAAAAGAGGTCGTACAGGTCTATGTGCAGGCACCGCAGGGAAAACTTGGAAAACCGGCGAGAGAATTAAAAGCATTTGCAAAGACAAAGGAGCTGGCTCCGGGAGAAAAACAGAAAATGACACTGCACATTCCGGTAAAAAATCTTGCTTCATATGATGATTCCGGTGTGACAGGCCACAAGTCCTGCTATGTATCAGAGGCAGGTGCTTATGTATTCCATGTGGGAAATAGTGTGCGGAATACGAAAATCGCAGATGTGGATGGAAAAGGAGCATACATCGTAAAAGAACTTTGCGTGACGGAAGCCCTGCAGGAAGCACTCGCACCGACAGAAGCATTTGAGCGCATCCGTCCGGGACAGAGCCGGGAGGATGGAAGCTATCAGCAGGAAAAGGAGGCAGTGCCGCAGCAGACCATCCGGTTACAGGAACGGATTGAGGAGCATTTGCCGGAGCAGCTTGCAATCACCGGAGACAAAGGAATCCGTTTTTCGGATGTTGCAGAGGGAAAAGCAGATTTGGATACATTTATCGCGCAATTGACCAAAGAGGAACTTGCCACGATCGTGCGCGGGGAAGGAATGAGCAGCCCGAA
>OHLJ01001007.1_pt1 | contig 14022 bp, 9 predicted proteins | sample 1568991 | NCBI WGS metagenome assembly OHLJ01 (sample SAMEA3879601, study PRJEB24766) | human gut metagenome | biome: human-associated habitat; feature: feces | place: USA | collected 1985/1987
TATAGCGGGCTGGTGGAAGCGATTAAGAAGTCAGCGGGGAAGCCGGGAGCGTGAATTGGACGTTAGAGCGGAGAGAGGCACGGATGAAGTCCAAAACCGGGAAGCCGGAAGCGGGAATTGGACGTTAGAGCAGAGTGAGGCACGGATGAAATCCAAAACCGGGAGGTCGGGAACATGGATTGGACGTTAGAGCAGAGTGAGACACGGATGAAGTCCAAAACCGGGAAGCCGGAGGAGCAGATTGGATGTTGAAGTAGCGGAAGGCATGGATGAAGTCCAAAACGAGAAGCTGGCGAGCGGAATACACATGATTTAAAAAAGAAAAATAAAAAAGTACTGTACAAATCAAAATTATTGTCCTATAATAACATACAAACATAGTATGTTTATGTATTACATAAACATAACACCAGATTCATGAAATGTTTTCATGAATTGATATTAGAAAATGTGGAATAATACCACAAGAAAAGAGGATTGTATGGGAAAGATATATAAATCAGCAGCAGATTTAATAGGTAACACACCACTTGTAGAAGTCGGACATATTGAAGAGAAGTTTGGACTTAAGGCAAGAGTACTTGTTAAGCTTGAGTATTTTAATGCAACAGGAAGCGTTAAGGACAGAGTTGCCAAGGCAATGATTGAAGATGCAGAGGAGAAAGGTATTCTTAAGCCCGGTGCAACAATTATTGAGCCCACATCTGGCAATACAGGAATCGGACTTGCTGCTATTGCAACAGCAAAAGGCTACAGAACAATAATAGTTCTTCCAGAGACTATGAGTGTTGAAAGAAGAAATATAATTAAGGCATATGGTGCAGAAATTGTACTTACTCCTGGCTATAAGGGAATGACAGGTGCTATTGCGAAGGCAGAAGAATTAAAGAATGAGATTGAAGGTAGCATGATTGCAGGACAGTTTGTTAATCCTGCTAACCCGGATGCACACAGAAGAACAACTGGTCCAGAGATATGGAATGATACGGATGGAGAAGTTGACGCATTTGTTGCAGGTGTTGGTACCGGCGGAACAGTTACCGGTGTCGGACAGTACTTAAAATCACAGAACAAAGATGTAAAAGTTGTTGCAGTTGAGCCGGAGACTTCTCCTGTTCTTTCCAAAGGAACAGCAGGTCCTCACAAGATCCAGGGAATCGGTGCAGGATTTGTTCCGGAGGTATTAGATACCAGGATTTATGATGAGGTATTTCCGGTAGCAAACGAGGATGCATTTACAACCGGAAAAGAGCTTGCAAAAGCAGAGGGTGTATTAGTCGGAATTTCCTCCGGTGCAGCTTTATATGCTGCAATCGAGCTTGCAAAACGCCCGGAAAACAAAGGAAAAACAATCGTTGCCCTTCTTCCGGACAGTGGTGACCGTTATTACTCCACAGCATTATTCGCAGACTAAAGAAAGCGTATCGCCTGAAAAACAGGTAATAGCCTTAAAAATAAATCATAGACAAAAACAGGCAAAAAAGTGTCACATCGTATGGTGTGGCACTTTTTATTTTGTGGCAAGTGTGCTAAAATTACATTTAATACATTATAATCTTTTAACATAAAAGAAATCATTATGGCATAAAGTGAGGACACAGATGGAAGCGAAAAGACAGGATATCGGGATGGATATAGATGAAAATAAAAAAGATACACAAAATAAAACCAATACACAGGATAAGACCGATACATCAAATAAAAAAGATAAGCCGGATGGATCTGAAAAAGAGGAAGCACAGAAAAGTACGTCGGCATCGCGCGAGATCCTAAGCTGGATACTTACGTTTGCACTGGCGATCGGAGCAGCATTTCTGATCAAGAATTATCTGATCATCAACGCAGATGTGCCGACAGGCTCCATGGAAAATACGATCATGCCGGGGGACCGCCTGATCGGAAATCGTCTCGCATTTTTAAAGGATACACCGGAGCGCGGGGATGTTGTGATTTTCCATTATCCGGATGATGAGGAAGAACTTTATGTAAAAAGAGTGATCGGACTGCCGGGGGAGGAAGTCCGCATTGACGATGGAAAGATTTATATTGATGGAAGTGAAACGCCGCTGGAGGAAGATTATTTGAAGGAAGAATGGACGGTGGCAACAGGACCATATTTATTTGAAGTACCGGATGACTGTTATCTGGTATTAGGGGATAACCGGAATGACTCCTGGGACGCGCGTTACTGGGATAACAAATATGTAAGTATCGATAAAATCCTCGGTAAAGGAGAGGTCATTTACTGGCCGCTGCAGGATATCGGAAAAATCAGATAGCAATCAAAAATGCATAGATTTTAAATGGAAGTGTTTGGAAACAGGCATTGTATGAGATCGGACACAGGGGGATCAGACATGATAACATTTCTTTCAAAGTTTTTTATTAAAGAAAAAGAGGATAAAGGAAAGATCAGACAGGAGTATGGTATTCTCTGCGGTATGGTCGGAATCTTTTTAAATATTCTGCTTTTCTGTGGCAAATTTTTTGCAGGAACGATCAGCCATTCGATCGCTGTGACTGCGGATGCATTCAACAACCTGTCAGATGCAGGATCTTCCGCTGTTACGCTGATCGGATTTAAGCTGGCAGGAGCAAAACCGGACTCGGAGCATCCGTTTGGCCACGGACGGATCGAATATGTATCGGGACTGATCGTTGCGGCAGCAATCCTTTTGATGGCGTATGAACTGATCAGGGATTCTATTATAAAGATCATTCATCCGGAAGAAACAGAGTTTTCCGTAATGGTGGTTGTGATCCTCATTATTTCGATTCTTGTAAAACTGTATATGTATCTTTATAACAGTGGGGTTGCAAAAAAAATTGACTCTGCTGCCATGAAGGCAACGGCAACCGACAGTCTGAGCGATACCTGCGCAACAGCAGTGGTACTTGTGGCAGCTTTGATCGGACATTTTACCGGAATCTATGTGGATGGCTATTGTGGTGCATTAGTTGGTGTATTTATCATGTTTGCGGGCATCGGGGCTGCGAAAGATACCTTAAATCCGCTTTTAGGGCAGCCGCCGGAGGAGGAATTTGTGCAGAAGATCGATCAGATCGTAATGGCACATGAGGAGATCTGTGGAATCCATGACCTGATCGTACACGATTATGGTCCGGGAAGACAGATGGTATCACTGCATGCGGAAGTACCTGCGGAGGGCAATATCTTAGAGATCCATGATATTATTGATAATGTTGAAAATGAATTAAAAGAAAAGTTAGGCTGTGATGCGACGATACATATGGATCCGATCGTGACATCGGATGAACATGTCAGTGAGATGAAAGCAGCGGTAATATCTATTATCAAGGGAATTGATGAGCGGATCAATATGCATGATTTCCGCGTTGTAACGGGACCGACACATACGAATATTATATTTGATGTCCTGATACCGTATAAGTTTCAGATACAGGATGATGAGCTGGCAGCACGTATTACATCACAGGTAAGGGAACGTCTTGGAAATAATTATTACGTGGTTATCAAAGTAGATCATTCCTACGTGTAAAGGAGTCGGGCAATTCAGATTTTTACAAAGGAGAAACGTATGCAGACAAGTAACAAAGAACTGATCCTGCTGGTAGATGATGATCCGGGCAATCTCAAAAGAGCACAGACGATTCTGGGGGAAGAATTTCGTATTTCTGCGACTACATCTGGGAAAATGGCATTGTCACTTCTTTCAAAAGTGACACCGGATCTGATCCTTTTGGATGTAAATATGCCGGAAATGAACGGATTTGAAACACTGAAAAAGATTCGGGAACTTGAAAATGGATCTATGATACCGGTTGTGTTTCTGACCGGTGATAATGATGCTGAAACAGAAACAAAATGTTTTGAGGCAGGGGCTATGGATTTTGTCGGGAAGCCGTTTGTTTCCCAGGTATTAGTCAGCCGTGTGAAACGAATTTTAGAGAACAGACAGTACCAGAATCATTTAGAAGAGATGGTCGCCTCGCAGGTTGCGGAAATGACGCGTATGCAGGATGAAGTGATTACCGGTATCGCCAACCTGATCGAGAGCCGTGATGGCAGTACGGGACTTCATGTAAAAAATACCCAGAATTATGTACAGATACTGACAAAAGCGTTGAGGGAAAAGGGGATGTATCCGGATATCCTTGATCATAATTATGAGCTCAATACAGTAAAGGCATCGGTACTTCACGATATTGGAAAAATAAAAACACCAGATGCGATTCTTTTAAAACCGGGACGGCTGACGGACGAAGAGTTTGAAGTCATGAAACAGCATACGGTAGCCGGGTGTGAGATCATTGACCGGATCATCGGAAATGTGGAACATGAGGAATATGTGGATATTGCCAGAAAAATAGCACGATATCATCATGAAAGATGGGACGGTACGGGCTATCCGGATGGATTATCCGGGGAGGAGATTCCGTTATGTGCAAGGATCATGGCACTTGCTGATGTTTTTGATGCATTATATCAGGACCGGTGTTATAAGAAAGCAATCCGTCCCGCATCTAAGGTGTTTGAAATTATAAAGGAAAATAGCGGCTCTCAGTTTGATCCGAACCTTACAGAGATATTTCTGGAATTGCAGCGGGAAATTACAGACATAAGTGAATGAGAGGGGACGTTATGATAAGAGAAATCAAAAAGGACAGGGCGGGAGTGATCCCGTATGTACTTTATTTCATATATACTGTTTATATGGTAGTGGCAGCAGTTTATTTAAAATGGCCAAGCTGGGTAGCTGCGGTGATAATTTGTGGGCTTTTGGCGAGTATCGGACTTCGGATGCTGTCAGGACGGTACAGCAGACTGGCGAAGTTATTTTGTTCTGTTATGATATGGATGAATATTATTTTATATACGGTATTCACGGACGGTTCGTCTCTTACCATGGCAACAGTAGCAGCAAGTGTTGTGATGTTGTCTCTTTTTGATCTGATCGAGATCAATTATATTTCGTTGGTAGCAACGATCTTTTTGTTTTGTCTTGATACATTCCTGTTAGATAAAGTAAGTTATGATAATCCGATACGGGAAATGGAATTTTTTATGCAGTTTTTTGCGATCATTATTCTCGAGATCATGGAAAATAAACAGTTAAAAAACCGTATACAGCATGATATGGAATTCAATGAGACAATGCGTGAACTCGAGGATGCCAAACAGGCAAAAGATGATTTTATGGCAAATATTTCGCATGAGATCCGTACACCGTTAAATTCTATCATCGGAATCGGATCAGAATTACTGGATGCGAAAGTGGATGATACGACAAAGGAACAGCTGTATGATATTACAGTTGCGGGCAGGAATCTGATGTCTTTGGTATCAGATATCCTGGATTTTTCAGAACTTGAAAATGACACGATGGAGCTGGTGGAAGAACCATATAACATTACGTCTGTGATCAATGATGTGGTTAACATGGCACATGTGTGGAATAAAGAAAAGAATCTTGAGATCATTGTGGATTGTGAGGCGGATATTCCGAATAACCTGCTTGGAGACAGTCAGAAAATATATCGCATTATCTTAAATCTCATCAACAATGCGATCAAATTTACAGATGCCGGTGGTGTCATTTTGTTTGTCGGCGCCCGCAAGGAATCATACGGCATCAATCTTATGGTAAAGGTGAAAGATACCGGAATCGGGATGAGCGAAAAAAATATAGATGCACTGGAAAACACATACAATCAGGTAGATACGACCCGTGACCGGCGTGCGGGGGGCATTGGCTTAGGTCTTGCAATCTCACGCAAAATGATTGCAAAAATGAATGGACATATGCACATTGAGAGTGTTCCTGATGCAGGTACGACGGTTTCTATTATCATTCCACAGAGAGTACTGACGGATATGCCGCTTGTATCCGTGCGTGATGCCGGAGATAAAAAGATCATTTTTTATATGGATCTCGAAAGATACCGTTTCGGACAGCTTCGTGACGGATATCTTGAATGTATACAGAGGATGGTCGATCAGCTTCATGTAGATGCCGTGCGCTGTTCGACCATGCATGAACTAAAAAACCGCATCGATCATGAAAATTATCAGTTTTTGTTTGTTGCGGATGTCGAATATTTTATAGATCAAAGTTATTTTGACAGCCTGACTGCAAAAATGAAAGTTGTTGTCATGGCAAACCGGGATTGTGATCTGCAAAAAATCGGACCGGAAGTTCTGCTTATCTATCGCCCGATGCATGTATTCTCGGTTGCAACCATTTTGAATGGAGAAAAACTTCAGCAGGACGCATACGACGAACGGTGGCATCATGACAGATTCCGTGTAAAAGGAGCCAAAATTCTTGCAGTGGATGACAGTGCCATGAATTTAAAAGTTGTTTCAAGTCTGTTAAGCCATTATGGCATCACGATCGATACGGCATTGAGCGGTAGTGAGGCAATTGATAAAATCAGTGACAGAAGCTATGATCTCGTGTTTATGGATCATATGATGCCGGAAATGGATGGCGTGGAATGTATGCACAGGATTCATGAATTACCGCAGTTCCGTGAACGGAAAATACCGATCATTGCACTGACAGCCAACGCCATAGGCGGAGCCAGAGAGATGCTGATCAGGGAAGGATTCGATGATTTTGTTGCGAAACCGATTGAAAAATCTGCGATGGAACGTGTCCTTCGCAAATATTTAAGCATGTTTATTGAAAAAGATACGGGAGAGGAACAGGTTACCTGCGAGACAGAAGAAAGCAGTGGGTTATCCGGACAATTCAAAGAAGGAAGGAAAGAATTTGAGGCTGCAGGAATTGACCGCCGGCTTGGGCTTTCCTACTTTGACAATAATGAAGCGGATTATATGGAGATCGTGCAGTGTTTTTATGAACAGGGAAGAAGTCAGATCCAGACATTACAGGAGCTGTATGATAAAAAAGACTGGGAAAATTATAAGATCAATGTACATTCCCTGAAAGGACAAAGTCTTACGATCGGTGCAAAAGAGCTTTCAAAAAGGGCAAAGAGGATGCAGGAGGCATGTGAGCATGGGGATGAAAATTATATTATACAAAACCATACGGAGCTGATCGCAGACTACTGTTCGATCCTTGATGGGCTGTCTAAGTATGTGACGGTGGGGGAAGAAAAAAATCCAGTGCAGAAACTATCGGCAGCAATCGACAATTTTGACCAGGCAGAGGCAATGAAGCTGTTAGAGATGATAAAAAATGAGACGGGCAGTTCGATGGCGGATTCGGATGCACAGTTGATCGCTGATATGGAAGCCCAGATTGAACTGTTTGATTTTATCAGTGCTGCGGAAACATTAAAAAAATGGGGAGGTGCGGACAATGAGTAAGCTGAGTGACAGAATTATCCAGGTACTGATCCGGAAAGATATTTCAATTCATGCACAGTTATTCCGCTTTATGTCGCTGCTTGGAACGATCGCGATGGCAGTGGGGGGAGTTTATACGCTTGCCGAGGGAATGGAGATAAAAAATGTCGCAGCATTATTTGCCGGGGCGCTTTTTATGGGCATGCTTTTCTGGGCAGGAAAGAAATTCCAGCAATATGATCTCTGTTCTTTCATTCTGATGTCAGGGCTGAATGGAATTTTTCTTCCAGTTACGTTTCTGCGCTCCGGAGGCTTAAAAAGCGGTATGCCGCTTTGGTTTGTTCTTGGTTTCATCTCGCTTTTTTTCCTGCTGCGGGGGAAAAGTCTTGTCGCGGGAACTGTTATAACGATCATTGCGGATGCGTATTGTTTTTACACTGCATATGTTCATCCGGAACGGATCACTTATATGGAATCGGAATCTGTAGTTTATGGGGATATTATCGTGAGTGCGGTCATAACCATCTTTCTGACCTGTGCGTTTATGTTTATCCAGATCACACTCTCTGAATATCAGAGAAAAGAAAATGAAAAGCAGCAGGCGGAGTTAGTTGCCGCAATGAATACACAGAGCCGTTTCCTTGCAAATATGAGCCATGAAATCCGTACGCCGATCAATACGATCATAGGATTAAATGAAATGACACTTCGGGAGGAGAATCTGTCAGACGATATTATTGAGAATGCCAATAATATCCAGAGTGCAAGTAAGATGCTTTTGTCCCTGATCAATGATATTTTAGACCTGTCCAAAATTGAGGCGGGAAAAATGGAAGTTGTTCCGGCGCGTTATGAGACAGGAGAATTATTCAGTGAAATTGTAAACACGACCTGGATCCGTGCACATGAGAAAAATCTGGAATTTTGTGTCAATGTATCTGAAAAACTGCCATCCATGCTTTATGGCGACGAGATGAGGATCAAACAGGTTTTAACCAATATTTTAAGTAATGCGATCAAGTATACGCAAAAGGGATCCGTCACGCTGTTTGTGGAGAGTGAGCAGACGGGAGCGGACGAAATCCTTTTAAAAATGGCTGTGATCGATACCGGTATGGGAATATGAAATACCTGTTTGACAGTTTTAAACGGGTCAATGAAGGCAGTACAAAAGGAATCGAGGGAACAGGACTTGGACTCTCAATCTGCAGCCAGCTTGTAAATCTGATGGGTGGTCAGATCACGGTTGACAGTATTTATCAGAAAGGTTCTACATTTACGATTACGATTCCGCAGAAAATTGTAAATGCCACGCCACTTGGAAATCTCAATTACAACAGTTCATCAAGACATCAGAGATCCTCCTATAAAAAGAGTTTCGAAGCACCGGAAGCAAAAGTTCTTGTTGTGGATGACAATGATATGAATCTGCTTGTCGCTAAAAAACTGCTTCGGGAAACCAAAGTCCAGCTTGCATTGGCGCATAGTGGAATGGAATGTCTGAAGCTGACGGCAAAAAATAATTACGATGTGATTTTTATGGATCACATGATGCCGGAGATGGATGGTGAAAAAACCATGGATCTGGTGCGCAACCAGCAGGGTGGATTCTGCCGCAAAACGCCGATTATTGCATTGACGGCAAATGCAATGTCAGGTGCGGAAGAAAAGTATCGTAAAATGGGATTTTCCGACTATCTTGCAAAACCGATCAACGGAATCCTTTTTGAGGCAATGCTGCTCCGTTATCTGCCGAAAGAGCGCATTGAATATATGATCGATCCGGATGAAGTCAGTGAGATGGACGGATTCCGTATTCTGGGCCAGAAGAAAAAGCAAAGGCTGATCGTCAGCACGGACAACGTTGTGGATCTGCCGAATGATGTGATCCGGCAGCTTGGAATACCGGTCATGCATTATTTTGTAAATACGGAATACGGGCATTACGAGGATATGGTGGAAATCCATTCAGACAGTCTGCTTTCTTATATTGAAAAAGATCAGTATGCCAAGTCGGAAGCACCGACAGTCGGGGAATATGAGACATTTTTTGGAAATCTGCTTGAGGAGGCGGAACAGGTACTGCATATCAGTATTGCTTCAGAATCCGGAAAGGGATTTGAGAATGCAAGCCAGGCGGCAGCCGGATTTTCCCATGTGCAGGTGTTTGATTCCGGTCATTTGTCGAGCGGTACAGGCCTGATGGTTATGCATGCAGCCAATATGGTGCTGAAAAATAAGGATCTGGATGAAATATTACAGAGTCTGGAAGCAATACAGCCTAAAATACAGACAAGCTTTATTTTAGACAGTTCAAAACAGCTTTACCGCAGTGGACTTTTAAATAAGCAGGTATGGAAAATGACAGAGATGCTGCAGTGTCATCCGGTTCTGGCATTGCACAAAAAGAAAATTGTACCGGCAGCGATCTTTTTTGGAAATACACAGGATGTTTATAAAAAATATATACACGCGCAGATGGCGCGATGGTCGCCGATTGATCAGAAAGTCTTATTTATAACATCTGCGGGTTGTTCGAAAGAGACGAAAGATATGATTTTAGAGGAAGTGCAAAAGTATAAAAAATTTGATCAGATCTACATGCAGGAGGCATCAGCAGCGATTACAAGTAACTGTGGAGCCGGCTGTTTTGGACTTATTTATATGCTGCAGTAAAATTTGGTCTGAAAAACAGTATTGACATTTTAAGAAAGCGTGTTATACTCAGACACATAAAAATAGAATATGATCTTCAGGGCAGGGTGTGATTCCCTACCGGTGGTATAGCCCACGAGCCGTAAGGCATGATTCGGTGTAATTCCGAAGCCGACAGTATAGTCTGGATGAAAGAAGATATGGATAAGCAGGATTTAAAGGATCGTTTTAAACGGTTGGTAAGATAATGCATACATGGCTCTGAAATAGTTTTATTTCAGAGTCTTTTTATTTGTGACAATAGAATGTTCGCGGAGCGCGTATTTTATTGCAGCAAAAATTAGATATCCTGCCGGATATCAGAAACGGAAAAAAGTTTCGCATGGTATCCCGGTTTTTAAAATATGTCATTTTAGAAATCCCTAAAATCCGGTTTTAAGAAGCTCTGAACGATCGTGTTCAGAGCTTCTTTTTATGGCAATAGAATATTCCCGGAGCGTGTATTCTATCGTCATGAAGCAACAGAGATTGCAGATTTTATCTTGCAGGAAAGAGAAGGTATTCATGCAGCAGGAAAGATATATGCGCCGGGCAATGGAACTTGCAGAGCTTGGCAGAGGATGGACAAAGACAAATCCGGTGGTCGGTGCGGTTCTTGTAAAAGAGGACAGAATCATCGGGGAAGGCTATCATAAAAAATTTGGCGGACTTCACGCAGAGCGGGAAGCGCTGGCGGATTGCAGGAGCAGGGGAGAGGATCCGGCAGGAGCAGATCTTTATGTGACATTAGAACCGTGCTGCCATTACGGGAAAACGCCTCCGTGTACACAGGCGGTCATAGAAGCCGGGATCAGCCATGTGTTTGTTGGGGCGGAAGACATCAATCCGCTTGTGGCGGGAGCCGGGATCCGGCAGTTAAGGGAGCAGGGCATCCTGGTGACGGAAGGAGTTTTACAGGAGGAATGTGAGTACCAAAATCGGGTATTTTTTCATTATATCCAGACAAAACTGCCCTATGTGCGGATGAAATATGCGATGACACTGGATGGAAAAATAGCGTCGGCATCCGGAAAATCGCAATGGATCACCGGAGAGGCGGCAAGAGAACAGGTACACCGCATGCGGCATGAAATGACCGGAATCATGGTTGGGGCAGGCACGGTAATCGCGGATGATCCAATGTTAAACTGCCGTCTGCCGCAGACAAAAGACCCGGTCAGGATCGTCTGTGATACGACATTGCGGATACCGCTTAAGAGCCGGATCGTGCAGACTGCAGAGGAGCAGAATACCATCATTGCAACCTGCTGTCAGGATGAGGCGAAGATCAGGGAATATCAGAAATATGGATGCCGGATCATAGTGACAGAACATGCGGATGGAAAAGTGGATTTAAAAGAACTGATGCGGCAGCTCGGAGCAGACGGGATCGAGAGCGTATTGCTTGAGGGCGGTGCCATGCTGAACTGGTCGGCGTTAGAAGCCGGGATCGTCAATGAGGTGTATGCGTATGTGGCACCGAAACTGTTTGGCGGAGCAGATGCCAAAAGTCCGGTTGCAGGAATAGGCGTGGATTATCCCGATGACGCGTATTGCCTGGTCAGTCAGAGGGTACAGCAGGTGGGGGAGGACATTCTGATCGCCGGGGAACTGAAAAATAAATGAGAGGGAAACAGATACATAAGGTTTTGAACATACCGTAAAAAGCAGGGAGGGGAGAAAACTTGTTTACAGGAATTGTGGAAGAGGTCGGAAGGATCATAACAGCAGACCGGAAAGGCAATTCTGCCAGACTGAAAATAGAGGCAGAAAAAGTATTAGAGGATATCAAAATTGGTGACAGCATTGCCGTAAATGGAATCTGTCTTACAGTGACATCTTTTGGAAAAAACTATTTTACCGCCGATGTAATGCACGAAACGCTGCGGAGGTCATCGATTGGAGAAGCAGCGGCGGGAAGTCCGGTGAACCTGGAACGTGCGATGGCGGCAAACGGCAGATTTGGCGGTCATATCGTGACAGGACATATTGACGGAACCGGAACGATCTGTGAGGTCAAATCAGACGAAATCGCGATTTGTTATTCCATGAAAGCACCGGAGAAGATCATGCACTACATTGTTGAAAAGGGTTCTGTCGCGGTGGATGGGATCAGCCTTACGGTTGCAAAAACGACACAGACGAGTTTTATGGTGTCTGTCATCCCGCATACGGCGCAGTGTACGGTTCTTGCACACAAAAAGGCGGGGGATACGGTAAATCTGGAAAATGACTGTATCGGGAAGTACATTGAGCATTTTTTGAACCGGAAGAAAGAAAAAACAACGGAGAGTAAGATCACGAAGGAATTTTTACTTTCCAACGGATTTTGAAAGGAAGAAGTATAATGAGGAAATTTGATACAGTGGAACAGGCATTGGAAGAATTGAAAAAAGGAAAAATTATTCTTGTGACAGATGATGAAGACCGTGAGAATGAAGGGGACTTTATCTGCGCGGCAGAGTTTGCAACGACAGAAAATCTGAATTTTATGGCGACATATGGAAAAGGGTTGATCTGTATGCCGATGTCAAAGGAGATTTGTGAAAGATTAAAACTCCCGCAGATGGTGGCAGACAATACAGACAACCATGAGACCGCATTTACCGTATCGATCGATTATGCCGGTACAACGACCGGAATTTCGGCGGAGGAACGCGGCATGACAGCAAGGCACTGCATCAGTGAGGATGCAAAACCGGAAGACTTTCGCAGACCGGGACACATGTTTCCTCTGCTTGCAAAAAAGAATGGTGTGTTAGAACGTAACGGTCATACAGAAGCGGTCGTTGACCTGATGCGTCTTGCGGGCTTAAAAGAATGTGGACTGTGCTGTGAAATCATGCGTGAGGACGGAACAATGATGCGTACAACAGAACTCATGGAACTTGCAGAAAAATGGAATATCTGTTTTATCACGATCGCGGCAATTCAGGAGTACCGCAAAAAACATGAGAAACTGGTAGAGTGCGCAGCAGTCGCAAAACTCCCGACAAAATATGGAGAATTTAAAGCGTATGGTTATCAGAATATTTTAAACGGGGAACATCATGTTGCGCTGGTAAAAGGTGAGATCGGAGACGGAGAGGATGTGCTGTGCCGTGTACACTCCGAGTGCCTGACGGGAGATGTATTCGGATCCCTTCGGTGTGACTGCGGGGAACAGCTTGCTGCGGCAATGGAACAGATCGAAAAAGAAGGCCGCGGAATCCTGCTTTATATGCGGCAGGAGGGAAGAGGCATCGGGTTACTGAACAAGCTGCGCGCCTATACATTGCAGGAGGAAGGAATGGATACGTTAGAGGCGAACCTTGCGCTCGGTTTTGCAGGGGATGAGCGGGAGTATTACATTGGAGCACAGATCTTAAAAGATCTCGGCGTAAAAACACTGCGGCTTCTTACCAATAACCCGGATAAAGTTTACCAGTTAAAAGATTATGGCATGGAAATCAAAGAGCGCGTGCCGATCCAGATGAAGGCGACACCGTATGATCTGTTTTATCTGCGGACGAAACAGGAAAAGATGGGGCATATGCTTCGTTTTGAATAAGAGGATAAATATAATATTAAGTATCTATGGTGTCAACCTGACATCAACATTATAAAAAAGGAGATAAAAAAATGAACGTTTTAGAAGGAAAATTAACAGGGACAGAGGACATTAAAATTGGGATCGTGGCAGCGAGGTTTAATGAATTTATCGTGTCAAGACTGATCGGGGGTGCACTTGACGGGTTGAAGCGCCATGATGTACCGGAGGAGCAGATTGATCTGGCATGGGTGCCGGGAGCGTTTGAGATTCCGGTGATTGCAGAAAAGATGGCGGCAAGTGGAAAGTATGATGCAGTGATCTGCCTTGGGGCAGTGATACGCGGGGCAACGAGCCATTATGATTATGTGTGCAATGAAGTTTCCAAAGGGATTGCAAGCGTTTCCTTACAGAGCAAAATTCCGGTTATGTTTGGCGTCCTTACGACAGACAATATTGAACAGGCAATCGAGCGCGCAGGCAGTAAGGCGGGAAATAA
>OHLJ01001011.1_pt1 | contig 13956 bp, 10 predicted proteins | sample 1568991 | NCBI WGS metagenome assembly OHLJ01 (sample SAMEA3879601, study PRJEB24766) | human gut metagenome | biome: human-associated habitat; feature: feces | place: USA | collected 1985/1987
TAGCACGGAACAATCCGTAGGCATCAAAGTCGGGGGCTTTTGACCCCGACATCATTATATACGCCTAATAAGATATAATCACCATCCAAACATTCCTGTATAGTTCTTTCATCTGTAGGATAATAATATTCATCATGTAGCAAAGTCTTATTAACTTCATCCTGTAATTTAATAACAGGTTTCAAGTCTCTTTTTGGTTTCTTTATCTCAATCCTTCTTATTGATAAATCAAAATATTGACTCATATGAAACCTCCATTTACTCCGGCTTTTTTACTCGTATTTTTCCAGATAGAAGGAATACAGGATCCTCTCCTTCACGGGCAGCTGCATCAGCTTCGTCAGTGCCTCCTCATAGTATTGGATCTGGACGCTGTAGCGGTTCCAGAGGGCTTGCAGGGAATCGATCACATCGGTCTTGTAGTCCAACAGGACGATCTCTCCGTTTTCTATAAAGAAGACATCGATGATACCCTGAATGAGAACCTTTTCCCCTTCAGGAAGGTCCTGATCCAGACGCTTCGCATCAATACCCAGCACGAAGGGCTGCTCTCTGTACAAAAGGCCCTGTTCGAAAGCTCTCCACATGCGGTAGGCCAGCTCCTGTTCCAGAAAATGCCGGATTTTGGGAAGGCTTACGGCCTGCGCATACTCCTCTGTCAGTCGTAGGGAAGCTGTCTCCCGCTGCAGGAATTCCTTCAGACGTACCTGTAACCGGTCCGTATCCAGGCCCTGACGGTATTCCTCATAAGTCCCAGGGCATCCGGCAAATAGTCCGGATTCCATAAACAGATAAGAAAAGTCCAACAGTTCCATGGTCCGGTGGAACGCGTTACCGCGGACGGCTCCGCTGACCTTTTCCTGTTCTCTGCGGAAAGCCGGGATATAAGGCACCACTTCTTTTTCTTCGAAGGTATGAAATGCCGCTTCATCCTTCTCCGCCATGGCCGCAATCTTCAGTTCCGATACCGTGGTCTTGGTATAGAGCTTCTGCAGGCCGGGATACGGATAGGCATAGGCAAATCGCTCCCGCAGTTTCGCAAGCTTTCGTTCGTTCTCCTCCGGGTCCCCAGGCAAAGGAGTCTCGCCGTCCGTCACACGCTGCAACAGTTCCCTGCGGTCTCCCATGCGCAGTTGTTCCCTGATCTCCTCTGCCACCAGGTCTTCTGTTCCCAGCGTTGTTACTGCAATTCCTGTCTTAGGCAGGATCGGCAGCAGAAAATCCATATAGCTCCCCGCCTCACAGAAATCCAGATAGGTCAGCTTCTCCTGTCCTGTCATCCGGGACAGCTCCCATTTTTCCTCCGCCTTATCCAACACCGCTGTCAGGATCAGTTTTTCTCTGGCACGGGTCAGTGCCACGTAAAGCACACGCAGTTCCTCCGCCAGATTGTCCTCCTTCATTTTCGCTGACAGAACAGCCCGGCGGAGGGTCTTATTTTTAATGCGGCGGCCGGAATCCACATAGTCCACCGCTACTCCCAGATCCATATCCACGATCAGGGACTGGTTCGCATCCTGCATGTTGAAACGCTTCGACAGCCCGGAGACAAATACCACGGGGAATTCCAGACCTTTACTCTTGTGGATGCTCATGATCCGCACCACATCGGCATTTTCGTCCAGGGTATCCGCCTCACCGTAATCCACATCGTATTTTTCCAACTGTTCCATATAACGGATGAAATGGAACAGTCCAAAATAACTGGTCTTCTCAAAAGCAGAAGCCTTCGTCAGCAGCATCTCCACGTTGGCCCGGCGCTTGCTGCCAGCAGGAAGTGCCGTCACATAGTTCAGATAATCGTAATCGTCCAGGATCCGCTGCAGCAGGTCGCGGATGGAGGTGAAGGGAGTCAGATCACGGTAATGATCAATACGTTGTAAGAAAGTATCTGCCTTTTGGGAAAGTTCTGTCTCCGGTTCCATGTCCTCCGGTACTGTTGCAGCTTCCAATGCGCGCTGCCAGTACTGTCCGGCCCCGGCGGTTTCTTCCCCGGCGCTTTCGCCCGCTGATGCCTCTTCTCCAGCTTCCGCCATCCGTCCACTCTGCGCCACTTCTTTCAATGCCTCATACAGTGTCATTCTCTTCCGGGAATGCCCTTTGCTTCCGCTGCGGATCCGGGCGATTTCTTCCTGGGTAAAGCCTCCGAAGATCGACTGCATCACGCCGAACAGCGGAATATCCTGTCTCGGGTTGTCCAGCACTCGTAAAAACTGCAGCAGTTCCTGTACTTCCAGGGCCCCGAAATATCCGGTCTTGGATGTAATGTAGACAGGGATTCCCTGCTGTTCCAGTACTTTCTTGAATTCCTCATCCCAGCCACTGGTGGTACGAAGCAAAATCACCATATCCGAGTACCGCACCGGGCGCAATTCTCCCGTAGCCTTCTCCATGACTTTCAGACTGCCCTTCAGCTGCTTGATACGTGCCGCAATAGCCAGTGCTTCCAGCTGTCTTACGTTGTCATAGTCCACGGGACCTCTTGCCCCGTCGGGACGCTGTTCTCCGCTGCCGCCTTCCGCACCATCCCCCTTCTCCGGCTTACGGATCAGTAATAGTTCACTGCCGTATGCAGGATCCTCTGTGGCAGGATATGTGGCCCCGGGATACAATGCTGCCTTATCATCATAGGCAATGCCGCCGATCTCCCGGCTCATGATACGGGAAAACACATCGTTTACCGCATCCACCACCTGCACACGGCTTCGGAAGTTCTTCGACAGATCAATCCGGCACAGATCCCCACTCTCCTGATAGGTGTCGTATTTTTCCAGGAAAAGTTCCGGTCTGGCCAGACGGAATTTATAAATACTCTGCTTCACATCACCTACCATGAAGCGGTTATAATGTCCCTCCACTTCCCCGGAGATGGCACTTAACAGATATTCCTGTACCAGATTACTGTCCTGGTATTCGTCAATGAGGATCTCCTGAAAATACTGGCGATACTCCAATGCCACGTCACTTGGCACAATGTCATATTTCACACCGGTGCTGTCCATTCCTGTATCACCGGCGCTGTCCGTCCCTGCATCGCCGGTCTCTTCCACTTTTTCCCGTTTTAGCATAATCTGTAACGCATAGTGCTCCATGTCGGAAAAGTCGATCAGATGTCGCTCCTGTTTGGCCGCAAGAAGCCTTCTGTCGAATTCCAGCACCAGGTTAAGCAGCATCCGGAGCGGCTCCCTGCAGGCTTTTCCCTGTTCCACCACCAACTCTAACGGTGTCTTGAAATATTGTTCCGTCAGATCCGCCAGCGTGTCTTTTACGCTATTACGGATGGATTTCGCCAGCTCCCGTTTGGCATGATCCACGCTCTCATCCTTCTTGGAAGAAAGACGGCCGAAAGTCACTGCTGGAACCTTTGCTGCCTGTTCCTTCAAATCCTTGCAGGCAGCCAGGCGTTCCAGCTGTTCGCTCTCCGCTTCTGTCAGTTCTCCATACATATATGGACCGTCCGGCAGCTCACACAGCTTTTTCACTTCCTCCAGTTTTTCCAGACACCCTTGCAGGACACGGCTCACACGCTCTGCCAGATATTGTCCGTAATCACTGTGCAGCAGGGCATCCAGATCTCCCGCCGCATAATCGTTTTTACGCTCTTCCAGCCATTCTGCGGGCCAGGGAAAACTTCCGGCATAGCGGGACAGGTTCAGGATATGCTGTTCCAGCACGCTCTCTCTGCCGCCGGGGCAGAAATATTCCACACAGGCGTGGAAACGTTCCCGTGCCTCCCGGGATAGGTCCTCGCTGTCACGTTTTCCCGGAACCTCTTCCGCAAAATCATTCCCTGACGCTTCCTCCGGTATCATCGCTCCGCTGTCACGGTTTTCCCGGGACATCGGAACATCATCCGGAACAAATTTCCCCGCATAGGCATCCTCCAGCAGCTGTCCCAACACCTCCTGCTGCAACAGCTTGATCTCACCCTCGTCTGCCACACGGAAATCCGGATCCAGACCGATCTCATTAAAATGATTCCGGATCAGGAACAGGCTGAAGCTGTCGATCGTGGTGATCTTGGCATTGTGTAACAGGGCGGACTGCTTCTGGATATGGTCGTTCCCCGGATCCGCTTCCAGTCTGGCGGCGATCCCGGCTGCGATACGCTCCCGCATCTCCGCAGCCGCCGCATTGGTGAAAGTCACGATCAACAGGCGGTCAATGTCCGCCGGATGCTCCCCCTCACAGATCATACGGATGATACGCTCTACCAGTACCGCCGTCTTACCGCTTCCCGCGGCCGCCGATACCAGAATGTTGCTGTTATGCAGTTCGATTACCTTTTGCTGTTCCGGGGTAAAATTCATTCCCATACGCTACCTCTGTTCCTGTTTCTTTTCTCCTGTTGCCGTCCTGTTCCTCCGGGCAGCGGGTGCTTTCTCTTCGAGCTTCCTGTCAGGCACACACTCCCGCCGGGCACCCTTTGCCCTAAGCTTCCACGGTCTCCTGCATCCGCTGCATCAGCGCCTGCTTATCCAGATCTTCCAGCTGTCTCTTCTCATAGCCCGGAATACTGCCATCGAAACCGCAGACCTTTTTATAGGCGCAATAAGTACAAGCCTCTTCATTGCCTTTCTCATAAGGATTAGCTGCTATTTTTCCGTCCAGGATCTCCCGCCCGATGCTGCGGATCTTGGCATCTACATAAGAAGATATCAGCTGCATCTCCTCCCGGCTTAAGACACTGGATCTGGCACTGAAGCTTCCATCCTTTTTCTTCTCCACCGGAATTACCACAGACTTATCCTGCATATAGCGGTCCAGCCGCTCCACGACCTCAGGATCACTGTTTACTACACCGTTCATACGAAGCTTTGCAAGGATCTGTTCATTGATCTGCTCATCCGTGAGCTCCACCGGTGTCTCTATGGTGGGATCATCGATGTGATAATACAGAAGTGCCGCCGGAACAATCTCCTTATCCGGATGCTTTCGGCTCTCCATCTCCATGGCTGCATTCATATATACCACCAGCTGCAACTGCAGACCGTAATACAATGCCGCCAGATCAAATTTCCGGTTGCCGGACTTATAATCAATGACCTTGACGTAGACATGCTCTGCATCTTCCGACACATCGATACGATCGATCCGTCCCTGCAAATGCATCTTCTCGTCCTCAGACAGATCCACATGAATGCTGTCCAGATCCTCCGCAAACCGGAAAGAAAGTTCATAATCATCTGGCTGGAAACTGCCCTGTTTCAAATGTTTCTGCAAGGTCAGCACTGTGCGGGTCAGGATCCTGCTCATGCGGGTAATGGCATATTCATTCCGTGCAGAGCTGTATAATACCGTCTCCCCGTAGGTTGCCGCATAGGCTTCCACGGATTCTTTGACGGCTTTGGCTGCAAAATCCTCCGTAAAATCCCACCATGTCAGGTTGGATTCTGCAAGTTTTCCTGCAAAGTTTTCCAGTACTGCATGATATACCGTACCCATATCCGAAGCCTCGAAGCCGAATTCTTCCCGTTCCTGCAGGGAAAGACCATATTGCAAAAAGTGTCTGCAGGCACAGGCAGCATAAGTTTCCAGACGGCTGACACTGTTTTCCAGCTGCTGTCCGTACAATGCTCTGGCCACGATCCGGGACAGACCGCTCTCCCTGTATCTGCGAAATGCCGCCCGGGTCAGCAGATCTCTGCCCGCCGCATCCGCCTCGTAGGCACGGTACATGAGATAGAAGTCCTGCCTCTCTTCTTCCGGCAGGGTTCCTTCCACATATTCCCGCAGTTCCTCCGCCAGATATCTGGCACCTTCCTGTCTGCCCTCGATCTGTTCCAGGCGGCTGCGGTTCTGGGGATACTCCACGCTCATTGCCGGGAACAGCTTCCGCACCGTATCAATCAGGTAGGACGGTCTTATGCCCTTTCCTTCACTGTTTACCTTGGCATAGGACAGATACAGCTGTTCTGAGGGCTTGGTCATATTCAGATACAGATATAATCTCTGGATATACATCTGCTGTCTAGGGCTGGGTGCCATCTCCGTCCCGGATTCAATCAGGAATTCCCGATCCATATCCGAAATGATCCCGCCCTTGGAAGCATTTTTCGGAATACTTCCGTCATTGACTCCCAGGAAAAACAATACCTTCACCTGTTTCAGACGGGTTCGCTCCATATCGCCCACCACGATACGATCCACGTTCTGAGGGATCGTACCGACAGTGATCTCGCCGAAACCGGCCTCTAAAATATCCGCAAATTCCTGTCTGGAGATTTCTTCCTCTCCCAACAGTTCATAGACCTGATCCAGCAGATCCATGACCAGCCGGTAAATCTGTGCATACTCTCTGGCTCTGGATAAGTCTCCCTCTTTTTCAAACTGCTGCTGATAGTTCAAAAGCTTTTGCTGCACCTGATTCTGTTCCAGGAAATCGTACAGATGGCTGACATAGTCTCCAGCCTTTTCCTGGCTTCCCATGTGCAGAATCTCCACCGCATCCATGAACTGTTGCCGGATACGGTTCAGACGCTCCATGGTCTTCTCTTCCGCCTGTTCGCTCCCCTCCGCATTTCCCTGCAGTTCTTCCGTTCTGCGGGTAAACAGACGGCTATAGGTCCGATAGCCTCTCGCCCCGGTGCGGATCACATAGTTTTCCAGCTCATCAATCTCTTCTCTGGAAATATCCGCCATGCCGCTGCGCAGAAAATGAAACACCGTATCATAGGAAAAATCCTTAATATACAGCTGCAATGCGCTCTTGATATATTCGATCATGGGATTCAGCACGATCCCTCTGGTACGGTCCAGGAAACATGGGATCTCCAGCTGTCCGAATTCTGTTTCCACATAGGAAGCGTATCCTTCCAGATCTCCGATGACCACGGCAATGTCCCGGTAGGTCATCCCCTGCTCTCTGATCAGGTGCCGGATGTACAGCGCTGTCTGGTGGACTTCCTCTCTGGGGGAAAGGGCTTCAAACATATGGATCTCTTGCTGTTCTCCCGCATACGGTTCATACTGATACCGGAACAGATTCTGTTCCAGATAGTGTAATGCCGGTGCCTTGGCGAAGCGATTGGGCTCCCCCTTGACAAAGAGATCCTCTCCCCGCTCTACCTCTGCCTCCGCTGCCAGCTTTTCCAGATCCGCCACCGTCTTCTTGCTCAGATGGAACAGCTTCTGTTCACCATCCATTTTATACGGATCCTCTCCCACTCCAATGGTCACGGTAACGATGGTCTCTGCGCACACGCGCATCAGTTCCTGGATCAGCCGGTTCTGTATGGGAGTAAATCCCGTAAAGCCGTCAAACACCACTACACTGCCCTTTAAGATCTTTGATTTGGACAGGGATCTGCGCAGTACATCCAGTGTCTCCTCGGTGGTGATAAAATGATCCCTGATATAATCCTGAAAGCCCCGGTACAGAGTCTTTAAGTCTTTCAGTTTCATGGCCAGCGCGCCACGCTTCTGTGCACTGGTGATCAGCTTGTCCATATCCTGTGCGCTGATACCGTATTGCATGAACTCGGAGATCGCACTTTTCACCTCATGGATATAGCCCTGCTTGTGCAGGAGACTTCCCATGGCCGGAAGCTGTTCCTTCAGATCCGCCGCCACTTTTTGCAGCACCAGGCTTTTGCCGGTGTCATCCAGTACCGGCATCTCTTTGGTCCCCACTTCCTCCAGAATGCGGTGGCTGAGTCGGCCGAAGCTCAGGACATCGATATTCAGGATGCCATCCCGGTCACTGCGCATGACCAGATCCTTCTGGGTCTGCATGGTGAACTGATCCGGCACAATGATCAGGAAATTCCTGCCCGGTTCCTCTGCCGCCCGCTGCATGATCTCTTCATAGATTCTGTGGCTTTTGCCCGACCCGGAAGGGCCAAAACAGAAACGTAAGCTCATAAGTCTCCTCCGTTATGCTGTCCGTTTATTTCAGATCCAGTTCAATGGGACAATGATCCGATCCCAAAATTTCCGTGTGGATCTTCGCATCCGCCAGCCGGTCTTTCAGACACTCCGATACCACGAAATAATCAATTCTCCATCCGGCATTTTTTGCTCTCGCCTGGAACATATAAGACCACCAGGAATACACCCCGGTCAGGTCCGGATAAAAATAGCGGAACGTATCGATAAATCCGTTCTCCAGTACCTTCGAAAAGCAGGCTCTCTCTTCATCAGTGAAGCCCGCATTGCCACGGTTGGTCTTCGCATTTTTCAGGTCGATTTCCTGATGCGCCACGTTCAGGTCTCCCGCATAGATCACCGGCTTTTTCTCTTCCAGCTTCTTAAGATACGCCAGGAAATCCGCTTCCCACTGCATGCGGTATTCCAGTCTCGTCAGCTCTCTCTGGGCGTTCGGTACATAGACTGTCACAAAATAGAACTCCGAATACTCTGCAGTGATCACCCGGCCCTCATGGTCATGTTCCTCCACGCCGATGCCGTAAGTCACCTGTATGGGCTCTTCCTTTGTAAAAATTGCAGTGCCGGAATAGCCCTTTTTCTCTGCGTAATTCCAATACTGATGATATCCGGGCAGATCCAGTGCGATCTGTCCCTCCTGCAATTTTGTCTCCTGTAAGCAGAAAATATCTGCATCCGTTTCCTGAAAGAAATCCAGAAATCCCTTCTGCATGCAGGCTCTCAGCCCGTTCACATTCCATGAGATCAGTTTCATATTTTCCCTACCTCTTTCCTGATTTGTCTTATGCCATCTTATCCCGGTCATAATTTTTATCCGCTTTTCTGTCATCTATTCGTTCTATCCGCCGTGCTTTTCCATCCATTCACATTCCTTCCGGGCAGCCTTCAGAGACGCTTCGTACCCTTTCAGGATCTCCATAAGTCTCTGTACATCGATGATGCCGCTGGCTTTATTTTCCGGGTGATCCATCCATGGATGCTGTTTTTCCGGCGGATAAATATTTTCTATGGTATTTTCCCCGATCCGATACCATTTCTTCTGATAGCAGATCGTGTTGTCCGCCGGGTTTAAAAAGGTTTCCAGTTCCGTCAGTAGATAGATCTCTGCCGGCGTCCGGGGATTACCTTCCAGACCTCTCACGGCAGTGACCTTCACAGTTCCACCCTCCGGTACTACACACAGCCACATGGGCTCTGCCGGTTTTTTCCATAATTTATCCAGTATAAAGTTCAACGGTCCCAGCAACAGGATCGTCATGAAAAACGCCAGCGCTCCCGTCAGTTCCGGAATCCAGTCACCCCACAACAGCATCTGGAACAGCAGATGGTCACCCTCCCGCACACCCCAGACCTTCATCACTACCAGCACGGTTGCTACCATATAGATCAGTATAGTGATCAGGGCAAACGGCATCAGTACTTTTTCTTTTTTCATGCCCCATGCGGCATAAGCCTTGCATTCATCGTCCGTAAAAAGCACGGGCAGTTCATAGCTCTCTGTCATGCTCCGCTTCTCCCTCTTTTGCTATTCTCCGAGAATAATATGCAGGAACCGCTTGTCCAACATCAACGTCCGGTTCCAGGGATTCAGGATCACACCCTCGATACCATCGGCAGTCAACGTCATGCGGAACAGCTGCTCCATATCTGTGAGAAAAGTGGACATTACGCTGCCGCTTCCCTTTAATTCTTCCTCAAATCCGGTGAAGGCCGACCACCATTTTTTCCCATCGGAGGTCTGCACCGCCTGCAGGCGCATGGCAGTTCCGGCGGCCTGTGTCACCGCTTCCTGCACATCTGCTGAGGGCGGTTCCACCGCCACGATAAGCTGTCCCTGCTCCCGCATACGTCTGCGCACCACCGTCAGAGCATGCGCCAGAAGTTCTTCTGTCGGCTCCTGCTGTAATGCCAGAATTGCCTCCTCTATTTTCTCATTTCCCTGTAAACCTTTATCTTTCTTTTCGTCCATAACCGTAATGTTGTCCTTTTTAATTGTAGTCGTTAAATCACTTCATCCTATTTCCCATGTCCCTTGCGCAATCTTGTATGCAATCTGTCGAATTCCATAAGAGCCACAGGCAACACAGCTCATGCCTATGCCCATCATACCATAAATGCCTCCGCAATTCCACTCACGTTTCCCTCCAGAAGCCGTCTTTTCCTTGACAGTGGGGATATTCGTTGCTAACATGAACCTGAGCGTTTGATGCTTAGAAATGAGGATAATTATGGATACTTTTGACCCGAAGCACATTTACAGCGATGCCGCAAAGCTGGCTCGTCTGAAAGATAAAAAGCTTTTCCTGTTCGATATCGACGGCACCATTGCCGTAGGCGATACCTTGTATGAGGGAAGTGCGGATCTTTTCCGCTACATTCAGGCCATCGGCGGCAGGGCTTATTACATTACCAACAATTCCACAAAAAGCGGACTGGACTATGTGAAAAAATTCCACGATGCATTTCACCTGGACAGCACGGAGGATCAGTTCATCACCTCCGGCTATATGACGCTGCGTTTTTTGAAGGAGAATTATGCAGACAAGAAAATCTTCGTTCTGGGAACCGCTTCCTTTGTGGCGGAACTGCGAAAGAATGGCCTCTGGGTAACCGAGGTCTGCGAGGACAGCATTGACTGCGTGGTCGTTGCCTATGACAGTGAATTAAATTATGCAAAGCTTACCGAAGTCTGCAAGATTTTATTCACCCAGGATGTTCCTTTCTACGGCACCAACCCGGATCTGCGCTGCCCCATCGACTTCGGCTTTATCCCCGATTGCGGTGCCATCTGCGACATGATCACCGCCACCACAGACAAACAGCCCATCTATCTGGGCAAGCCCAGCAAAGAGGTCGTAAAGCTTTGCCTTGAAGTCTCCGGCTTCACTCCCGAGGAGACTCTGGTGGTTGGCGATCGTCTGTACACCGATATTGCCTGCGGCATCAACGGTGGTGTGGACACCTGTGTTCTCTTCACCGGCGAGGCACAAAAAAAGGATATTCTGACTCCCGAGGGGGAGCCGAATACCCAATATCTGCCGGACTATGCTTTTGAAAATGTGCAGGAATTATTAAATGCCTGCCAGGGTGAAATAAATTTTAAATAGCTCTCTTCACGACACCGATTCCCAACGGATAAGGTCCGGTGTGTACGCCAATGGTGGCACCGATCTGGATGATGGGAATGGTGTCGATGTCGTATCCCTTTTCTTTCAGTCTGCCTGCCAGTCTGTCGCGGAACTCTACGGCTTCTTCATAATCGTAGCCATATCCCACGCAGACGCTGTAATTGGCAATATCTGCCTTTTCCTCTGCAAAATATGCTAACAGCAGATCGATATTTTTATCTACCGTCTTGCGACGGCTTCTGCCGATACCGGAGGGGAAGATTTCTCCCTCTTTTAAGGTAATGATGGGCTTGATGCCAAGCAGGCTGCCGGCCACGCTGGCTACTTTGCCGATACGTCCGCCGTGCTTTAAATATTCCATATTTCCTACGGTGAAAAAGATTCTGCCGGAGCTCTTGATCTCATTCAGGCGATCGATACTCTCCTGGTAACTCTTCCCCGCATCTCTAAGGCGTACCGCTTCCAATACATAGATGCCCTGCAATACGGTATTCACAGTAGAGTCGCAGACATAAATCTGTGCATTGGGATATTCCTCTTCCAGGATCGCTTTTGCATTCAGAGCAGACTGCATGGAGCCGCTGAACTTGGTGGTGATACAGATGCAGATGATGGGAGTTCCCGCCTTGACAAAAGGAAGAAATGCATCTACATAATCCTGCACGGAAGGCATGGAAGACTTCGGATATACATCCGGGTGATCCACCATTTCCTGATAGAACTCACGGACACCGATCTCTATCATTTCCTTCTGGTATTTCCCCTCTTCAAAAGATACATAAAAGGGAACTACCGTAATGTCTTTTTCTTTGGTCAGCTCCATGGGAAGATCACAGGAACCGTCTGATATAATATGAAATGCTTCGCTCATTCTCGCATACACCTTTCTACTTGTTTGCAGAGTTTAGCTTACCACGTTGTGGAGTAAAAAGCAATGAGTTTTTGTTATTATATTTCATTTCGTGGTGTTTTATGTTGTTTTATGTAGTTTTTATTACTATATGTATGGAAAATCCGAATTACGCGATATTTGTCGATGAAAGTTTGTCAACCAACATACAACATTCGTTGACAATGGGCAGTTCTCTCGATATACTTGAGTTGTTAACCATTCATTCCCCCAGTTAACATTTTCTGCAGGAATGACCCCCTTTCATTCTCTGCAAACCCAAAAAACAGCCCGGCAGGATCTCCTGTCGGGCTGCGTTATTGTCTTCTATTATTCCTATCTTTATATGGAGTAATCCAGATTCTCCAGGCGCTTGTTCCGTCGTTCCACCAGATCCGCAATGGTGACTCCGTCCACTACCTTGTTCACTGCATCATACAATTCCTGCCATACCTCCAGAGTCTCACAGGTATCACATCGTTCGCAGATATCAGCGCCTTCCTCCAGACATGCCACCGGAGCCAGTGAGCCTTCCGTCAGTCGTAAGATCATTCCTACAGTAAAATCTGCCGGATCCTTGGCAATACGATAACCGCCCTGGGCACCACGGACGCTTTTTACATAACCTGCCTTGTTCAAAACAGCAATGATCTGCTCCAGATACTTTTCGGAAATCCCCTGTCTGGCAGCAATTTCTTTTACCTTGATACACTCTCCGTTGTTGTTCAATGCCAGATCCAGCATGACACGTACTGCATATCTTCCTTTGGTTGAAATTTTCATCCTATCCTCATTTCCGAGCATCTTCCTGCTCTGTTTCACTTTTAATGTCCGCCGGCTTATACCAAAGCGATTCTGAACTGCTCCAAATTTTCCACGGTTTCCACAGATTCTATCTTCTTTTCTCTTTTCCCAGAGTTCATATAGGATTTGTGGAAACAACAGAAAAATCAGGAGAGCACCCATGAATGCTACTCGATGGAATGCTCTCCGGATTTCGCATTACTTTACTGTCGCTTCATCTTACTTGTAAGGGATAACGCCACCATTATAATTGTCATTGATATACTGCTTGATCTCATCAGACTTCAGAGTATCTACCAGTGCCTTGATCTTAGGCAGATTCTCGTTGCCTTCCTTTACAGCGATAACGTTTACATAAGTAGCTGCTGCCTCAGAATCAGCACTCTCGAATAACAGAGCATCATCTGCAACAGTCAGGCCTGCTTCCATAGCGTAGTTACCATTCAGGACACCGAAGGATACCTCGGGAAGGGTTCTTGGAACCTGTGCTGCCTCCAGCTCTACGAAGGTGATGTTGTGAGGATTCTCTACAATATCCTTGGTAGTAGCGGTCAGACCTACACCATCCTTCAGGGTGATGTAACCATTATCCTGTAACAGTAACAGAGCACGTGCCTCATTGGTGGTATCGTTGGGTACTGCGATAGTTGCATTGTCAATGTTGTCCAGGCTGGTCTCAGTTCCGGGATACAGCCCGAAGGGCTCGTAATGGATACCGCCGGCATTTACCAGATGGGTACCTTTCTCCTCGTTGAAGCTCTCCAGATAAGGGATATGCTGGAAGTAGTTAGCATCGAACTCACCGGACTCTACTACTTCATTGGGCTGTACATAGTCATCGAATACCTGAACCTCCAGAGTATAACCCTGCTCCTCTAACAGAGGCTTTGCTGCCTCCAGGATCTCTGCATGAGGTACTGCAGTTGCAGCTACCTTAATGGTCTTGTCGTCGGCTCCCTTGCTGCCGCAGCCGGTCAGTGCGCTCACGGACAATGCTGCAACGGCGATCAAAGCGATTACTTTCTTTTTCATAATATTTCTCCTCCTAAATCATTCGTTCATAATATTAACTTTATTGAATCAGGTGATCTGCACCTGTCTCAACCTTTTATCAAACCATCTTATCTGGTTCTCTTGTCCAGCTTCTTGGATAACTTCATTCCAACATACTGCATCAGCTGTACCAGCACTATCAGCAATACCACAGTCACCCACATGATGCTGCTATCGTAACGGTAGTAACCGTAA
>OHLJ01001021.1_pt1 | contig 13844 bp, 15 predicted proteins | sample 1568991 | NCBI WGS metagenome assembly OHLJ01 (sample SAMEA3879601, study PRJEB24766) | human gut metagenome | biome: human-associated habitat; feature: feces | place: USA | collected 1985/1987
AGGAATACAGCGGGTGCGCAAGCTCCGGTGCATACGGCTTCCACCAGCCCTTTGCCGCACATTTCCCATGCCGCACCACCATAAAGCTGTGCAGCTCGATGTTCTTTTCCTCCATCCGGTCCAGAAACCGGAGAATTCCCCCGGAACTGATCCCCAGCGATTCCGGTGACGCATCCTGAAAATAAGACATACCCCATATCCTCCTCTTTTTTAGATGATCTGCCAAAAACGGCTCCCTGTTTTCGGAGCCGTTTTTGGTAATACACATCAATTCAGACCCGTTTCAGTTCATATGCACGGGTGCCCAGACCGATTTTTTCTGCCTGATCCAGCGTCGCTTCCCATTCCACATTCGGATTGGAATCCAGGAAATGATCGTGATGATGATGCCAGTCGGGCTTTGCCAGATGTTCTCCAAGCTGGCTGTTTGCGATCGGAGTCGCCTGCAGGCAGGCATCCGCACACGCCTGATCCAGTGCTACCGGGTCAAAGCTTGCAAACATACCGATATCCGGCAGGATCGGCGCATCATTTTCGCCATGACAGTCGCAGTTGGGGCTGATATCCTGCACCAGTGAAATATGGAAGCAGGGACGGTTCTGACAGACAGCCATCGCATATTCTGCCATCTTCCGGTCCAGCAGCTCGTTTGCACAGCTGTTTTCATTGTAGACTGCATCAAAGCTGCATGCTCCGATACAGCGTCCGCAGCCCTTACATTTGTCGTAATCGATAACCGCTTTTCCATTCAGATATGTAATCGCATCGCTTCCGCACTCATGTGCACAGCGTCTGCAGCCGCGGCAGAGCTTCTCACGGACGGACGGCTTGCAGCCGCGGCACTTTTCGGCGTCGATGCTGGGCTTGCCGATGCTGTGCATGGCCATCTTGCCCGCACGGCTGCCGCAGCCCATGCCGATATTTTTGATGGCACCGCCAAATCCGGTAGATTCATGTCCCTTAAAGTGCGTCAGGCTGATAAAAATATCCGCATCCATAATTGCACGTCCGATCTTCGGTGCAGGACAATACTCTGCATTCGGAACCGGTACTTCTACCTCGTCCGTACCCCGCAGACCGTCTCCGATCAAAATCTGACAGCCTGTTGTGATGGTATTAAAGCCGTTTAAATTTGCACAGTCCAAATGCTCCAGCGCATTTTTGCGGCTGCCGGGATAAAGGGTGTTGCAATCCGTCAAAAACGGAACGCCACCCTGTGCCTTGCACAGATCTGCCACTGCCTTTGCATAGTTCGGACGCAGAAATGCCAGATTTCCAAGCTCGCCGAAGTGCATTTTAATCGCGACAAACTTGCCGTCCATATCAATGTTTTTGATGCCTGCCGCGAGACAGACCTTTTTTAACTTATCCAGCTGACTTGTACCAACCGGGCACCTGAAATCCGTAAAATAAACTGTTGATTTTCCCATGCTTCCCTCCAAATTTTAGCTATGCACGACACGTGCCATTTTTCTGCCTTGAAGACATTTTACCATCTTACATCAGGAAATCCAATGCACTTTTCAAAAATTTGTCGGGTGACGCCACAGCCTGTAGTCCTGTTATTCCTCGTTTTCTCCCGTATCGGAAGCAATGGCCTGATCTATGAGCTTTTGCAGCGTTTCCGCCTGATTCTTCTCCGTAATAGCGCCCACAATGGGATCCCCAACGATATTGCCGTTCCGATCTACTACATAGGTAGTGGGATAGGCATAAATGCCGGTGGTAAATCTTCCCGCCTCGCTGTCAGAGTCAAAATACACATTCTGATACGTAGCGCCTTTCTTGGCCAGTACGTCCTTCGCCTCGGAAATTTCTGCCTCATTCCCATCCAGCGTAAAGGAGTTCACACCGATGAGTGCGCCGTTTTTCTCTGCAAGCTCTTTGTTCAGCGCATCCAGCTCCCCAAGCTCGCCTACGCAGGGACTGCAGGTGGTAAACCAGAAATTCACCACGGTTACTGCATTCCTGGAAAACAGCTCGTCACTCTTGACCGGGTTTCCATCCAGATCCTTGCCTTCAAAGGCAGGAAACTTCTGTACACTGCTATCCTCAGAGGAGCCTGCCTGGGCACTGTCCCCAGGGATACTCGTTTCACTGTCCATGGATTGCTCCACGATCTCAGGATATTTTTGCTCCAGCTCCGTCAGCTTGTTTTCTATCTCGCTGATCTTTTCAGCAGAGGTTTTGAGCAGCTCATATTCTTCGTCCGAAAACTGATCTTTGACATTCTCTATCGTGTCCAGTAGAAAATCTCCGTAGTTTTTTCCGTTTTCCAGCATGGCTGAACCCTTGTCAGCCTCCATATAGACCTTTTCCCACAGATCGGTATTCTCCGAAAGAATCTCGTTCTCCTGATCCATCAGCTTCTTATACGTAGAAAGTGCCTCCTGGGCATTTTCTGCTTCCGCCGTCATCGTAACAGCACTGTTGCTCTGATCTGCATTCCCGCTGTCCTTTGTGCCGCAGGCTGTAAGAGAAAATGCCAGCAGTACAGTCAGTCCCAGTTTGATCCATTTCTTTTTGTTCATTTTGATTCCTCCATATTTGTTTTTTTTGTAGTTTTCTTTGTCGTTTCATTTACAGCTTCTTTTGTCGTTTCATTTGCAGCCTCTTTCCCGTCGCCAAAGCCGTAGCGGAAGCAAACCGCACCGGTAGGACAGGCACGAACGCACATCCCGCAGCGGATGCACTCCCCATGATTGGGTGTTTTTGTCACATCCACATCCATTTTGCAGGCTCCGGCGCATTTCCCGCAGGAAACACATTTGCTCTCGTCCACCTTCATCTGAAAAAGGGACACCCGGTTCATCAGGGCATAAAATGCTCCCAACGGACAAAGCCATTTACAGAAGGGGCGATAGAACAATATGCTCAGTACAAGGATTCCCAGCAAAATGGTGAATTTCCATGTAAAAAGAGAGCCAAGTGCCGCCCGGATGCCGGAATTGGCAATAGACAGCGGGATCGCCCCCTCCAGCACACCCTGAGGACAGAGGTATTTGCAGAAAAAAGGATCTCCCATGCCTACATCGTTTACAACCAATGCCGGCAGCAAGACTACCATTACCAGCAAAACCACGTATTTCAGATAGGTCAGGGGCTTCAGCTTTTTTGTGGAGAGCTTTTTCGTTGGAATTTTATGCAGCAGCTCCTGAAACCAGCCGAAAGGGCACAAAAACCCGCAGATAAAGCGTCCCAGCAATACTCCCAGCAAAATAAGAAAGCCGGTTACATAATAGGAAAAGCGGAACCGGGAGGAGCCTGCCACTGCCTGAAATGCCCCAATGGGACAGGCGCCGGAGGCTGCCGGACAAGAGTAGCAATTCAGCCCCGGTACGCAGACCGTTTTCCCTGTGCCCTGATACAGTCCGCCCTTGATAAAATTCGGCAGATGCAGATTGGTCAATAAAGCTGCGCCTGCCTGAATCCAGCCCCGAAAACGGGACATAAGCTGTGATACACCTGAAATTTTCTTATCCAATTCCCACACACTCCAGACATAATTTGATGGCTTTACTCAGTACCGTCGCTGCCTCGCCTCTCCAGGCACCAAAGCACAGCATTGCAGCTCCTGTTATCAGCAGTGCGATCTGCGCTGCGACTTTTTTCTTGTAACGCAATTTTTTATCATCCTTTCTTTTTTTTACGTTCTGATCATAGCACAAATCAGTTAAAGTCTCTGTTAAGAATGAAAAATTAACACAAACTTTATCTGCTTCTGCTATAATTATGGGAAAACAATCGCTATTAAAATAGGAGGATTCTTATGCACCTTTTGGTCATTGAAGATGAGCGCGTCCTGTGCGAGACAATCGTCCGCAGTCTGCGGCGTCTGGCATACAGCGTGGATCACTGCTACGATGGAGATAAGGCACTGGAGCTTCTTGGCACAGAGCGGTATGATCTGGTTCTGTTGGATCTGAACCTGCCCGGTAAGGATGGCATGACAGTACTGCGCACCTTTCGTCAAAGGGATCGTAAGACCCCTGTGCTGATCCTTTCCGCCCGCAGTGAGGTGAAGGACAAGGTGGAGGGATTGGATGCCGGAGCCAACGACTATCTTTCAAAGCCCTTTCACTTAGCCGAGCTGGAGGCCCGCATCCGCAGCCTGACTCTGCGGCAGTTCACCCAGCAGGATGTGCTGCTGACCTTCAAGGCTCTGAGCTTCGATACCCGTTCCCGCACCGCCACCGTTAACGGACAGACGCTGGCCCTTACCCGCAAGGAAACAGGTATTCTGGAATATTTAATGGTACATCAGGGACGGCCGGTAAGTCAGGAGGAGCTGATGGAGCATGTCTGGGACAACAGCGTGGACAGCTTCAGCAACTCCATCCGTGTGCATATCTCTGCCCTGCGCAAAAAACTGCGCGCTGCATTAGGTTATGACCCCATTCGCAACCGCATCGGCGAGGGCTATCTGATGGGAGGTGACACAGATTGAAAAAAATTTCTCTGCAATGGCGCATCACGCTGATGACTGCTCTGCTCATCGGCGTTACCTGTATCGCCATGAATCTGCTGCTCTGCTCCTCCGGCATCTATTATATGGATACCATCGCCGACACACTGCAGGGCGGCGACAGGATCCTCCTCGACGAGGAAGACACCGTGAGCTTTGATCCGCAGCTGGCAGCGCCTGACGGCGAGCTGACGATCCTTATTGATGGAGCACAGGGCCGCTTTCGCACAACAAACTGGTATATCACGGCGGTGGTGACGGCATTGAGCGGTATTCTTGCCTACTTCGTCAGTGGACATGCCCTGAAGCCCCTGCGCAGCTTTGCCTCCCAGACAGAAAAGGTGCAGCTGAACAATCTGGCGGATATCCGGATCAACGAAAATGTTCTTCCGGAATTCAGACAGCTTGGTCACTCCCTGAACCAGATGCTGGAGCGGTTAAACAATGCCTTTTCTGCTCAGAAACAGTTTACCGGCAACGCTGCCCACGAGCTGCGCACGCCGCTGGCGCTGATGCAGGCCCAGCTGGAGCTTTTTTGTGCAGAGCATCCCGACATGCCGCCGGAGACGGCAGACTTTCTCTCCCTGCTGCAGGAACAGACAGAACGGCTGTCCCAGATGACAAAAACCCTGCTGGAGATGAGTAATCTGCAGCAGGTAGAACGAAACGAATCCATTCAGCTTGCTCCCATGGTGGAGGAAATTTTCACAGACCTTACGCCGCTGGCGGAGAAATCCGGCATCACTCTGGAGCTTGCAGGTGACGGTGTTATGACCGGCAGCGACGCACTGATCTATCGTATGATCTTCAATCTGACAGAGAATGCGATCAAATACAATCGTCCAGACGGTTCTGTACAGGTCTGCATCACCCAGGAGCCCGAAAAGCTTCTGATCCTTGTTTCCGATACGGGACGGGGGATTCCGGAGGAATATCAGCAGAGTATCTTTCAGCCCTTCTTCCGTGTAGACAAGTCCCGCAGCCGAACCTTCGGCGGTGCCGGTCTTGGTCTTGCGCTGGTATGGGAGATTGCAGCCCTTCACGGAGGCTCTGTCCGGGTTGCAGAAAGCTCAGACAGCGGAACCACCATCGCTGCAGAGCTGCCACGCTCCGGCAATCATGCAGCAGCTTCCAAAAACGAAACGCTTTAGAAACAATAGAATGCTCGCCCTGCGAGCATTCTATTGTCATGAATCAAAACGAACAGAAATGAGAGGAAACTATGATCGATAAAATGCTGATCCGTGGAGCAAAGGTCCACAACCTGAAGAATATTGATGTGGATATTCCGCTTGGGAAAATCGTGGGAATTGCAGGCGTGTCCGGCTCCGGCAAATCATCCCTTGCATTGGGCGTGCTCTACGCTGAGGGCTCCCGGCGCTATCTCGAAGCCCTCTCCACCTATACGCGCCGCCGCATGACCCAGGCCTCCAGGGCCAGTGTGGATGAAGTCCTGTATGTTCCCGCTGCACTGGCACTGCATCAGCGCCCCGGTGTACCGGGTATCCGCAGTACCTTCGGCACAGGAACAGAGCTTCTGAACAGTCTGCGCCTGATGTATTCCCGTCTTGCCAGCCACCGCTGTCCTAATGGACATTTCCTTTCTCCGTCTCTGGCTGTAGCCGCAGGAAAAGAGCTTGTCTGTCCGGAATGCAGCGCACATTTCTATGCACCGTCTGCAGAAGAGCTGTCCTTTAATTCCCAGGGAGCCTGTCAGAGATGCGGCGGCACCGGGATCGTCCGCACTGTGAATCCGGATACGCTGGTGCCGGATGACTCGCTGACGATCAACGAAGGTGCTGTTGCCCCCTGGAACAGCCTGATGTGGTCCCTGATGACAGACATTTGCCGGGAAATGGGTGTGCGCACGGATGTTCCGTTTCGGGAGCTGACAAAACAGGAAAAGGAGATCGTATTCCACGGTCCTGCTGTGAAAAAGCACATTCTTTACCATCCGAAAAAATCTGATTCCAACGACTTTGCAGAACTGGATTTCACCTATTTTAATGCCATCTACACCGTAGAAAATGCCCTTGCCAAGGTCAAGGATGAAAAAGGCATGAAACGGGTAGAAAAGTTTCTCAAAGAAGATATTTGTCCGGATTGTCATGGCACACGCCTGTCTGCTGCTGCCCGTGCGCCGAGGCTGCAGGGTATTTCGCTGGACGAAGCCTGCGCTATGACACTCTCTGAGCTGGTCGTCTGGGTAGAAGGCGTCCCCCAAAGCCTGCCGGAAGAAATGCGTCCCATGGCCCAAAATATCTGTGAAGCCTTTCAAGCTACCGCAAAGCGGCTGATGGACTTGGGACTCGGCTACCTGACCCTTGATCGATCCGCATCCACACTCTCTACCGGCGAGCGGCAGCGGATGCAGCTGGCTCGCGCCGTGCGTAACCGCACCACCGGCGTCCTCTATGTACTGGATGAGCCCTCCATCGGTCTGCACCCTTCTAATATTGTGGGGCTTACCGGTGTACTGCAGGATCTTGTTGCAGACGGAAACTCCGTCATTTTAGTCGATCACGATACGCAGATTCTGAAGGAATCCGACTGGCTCATAGAAATGGGTCCGGAGGCCGGCGCAAAAGGCGGTCACATCATTGCGCAAGGCAATATTTCCACCATCGCAGCAGATCCTGCTTCCCAGATCGGACCGTTTCTTTCCGGCACAGCGAACGCCAGACTGCGCCCCTGCATCGAAAAGGAAATGCTCTTTACAAACGGCAGGATTCACCTGTCCACGGATCGGATCCATACCGTAAAGCCCCTGGAGGTCGATATTCCAAAAGGACGGCTCACAGTTGTCACCGGGGTATCGGGCTCCGGCAAGACCACTATGGTACTGGAGAGCCTGATTCCTGCACTGCAGGCAAAGATCAGCGGCAGTGCACTGCCTGCCCACATCCGCGCAGTCGATGCCGACGGCATTGCACACGTCAAGCTCATGGACGCCACGCCCATCGGCATCAACGTCCGCTCCACTGTGGCAACCTATGCAGGCATCCACGACGAGCTGCGCAAGCTTTATGCGAAGTCTCCGGATGCCAAAGCCCTCGGCTACAAGGCCGGTGATTTTTCCTACAACACCGGGACGCTCCGTTGCCCCGGCTGCGACGGAACCGGCGTTGTCAGTCTTGATGTACAGTTCCTGCCGGATGTGAACATCCCCTGCCCGGACTGCCGGGGCTCCCGCTACAGCAAGGCAGCTTACACAGTAAAGCTCACCAATAAAAGCGGCGCGCACATTTCCTTACCGGAGCTGATGGATATGGACGTAAACACCGCCATCGACTTTTGCAGGGATATAAAAAGCGTCAGCCAGAAGTTGGAAATTCTGAAGCAGCTCGGACTCGGCTACCTGACCCTTGGCGAAGAAACACCCGGACTGTCCGGAGGCGAGGCGCAGCGGCTCAAGCTTGCCAGCGAAATTGGAAAGACCCAGGAGGATTCCGTATTCGTCTTCGACGAGCCCTCCATCGGTCTGCATCCGCTGGATGTGCAGGTTCTGCTGGGCGTCTTTCAGGCGCTTCTTCATCACGGTGCGACCGTTGTCGTCATTGAACACGACCTGGATGTGATCAAAAATGCGGACTATGTGATCGACATGGGACCGGGCGGCGGCGAAGCGGGCGGCCAGATCATAGCCAGCGGGACGCCGCAGGAGATAAAGGAAAACCCAAACAGTATTACCGGGAACTATATCTCATAAACCTCGTTCTCGAGATGGCTTGTCTTTCTCAGCCTGCCAGGATTTTCTGAGTGCCGCGTAGGAAATCAGAAAATCCGCAGGCCGGCGGCTTTTACTTTATCAATAATTCTCGGAATACCGCTTCCCCAATGCTCAATCAGGTTCATATAAGCAAACGCATGGGCAAGGGCTTCATTTCTGATTTTGGAATAACCTTCTTTCATACGCTCTATCGTTTGTCCCATTGGCAACTTTCCTGGAGAAGTAATTTCCAATCGGTTGTCATATATGTTGGGGGCAGGGACCGGATTACTGTCATTCATAACTTCTTATACCCTTCCAAAAGTTACTGACACATTTTTCTCTTTCACACAGTATATTACAGCTGATTATACTTCGCTGCACTTCCCTTTGCTTTTTCCACTGGATACTTTGCCTCATTCTGTGCCATCTTCATATTGATGATTTCATCTGCATCCAGCCCCAACTTGTCCAATAGATTCTGGCAATAAACCATGACATCCGCTATTTCCTCTTTTACATGCTGTAAATCATATACCTCATCATTCCATTGAAAACATTCCAGAAGTTCAGCTGCTTCAATCACTATTGATTTTGCAAGATTTGCCGGAGAATGGAACTGGTCCCAATCCCTATCCTCTGTAAATTTTCGAATTCGATCTATTGTTTCCTGTTTCATATTCAAATCACTCCTATTATTGATGATACATATTTTCTCAAATTGTCATCGCAAATGTACAAATATGTTCCCTTAATTCCTCTCGTCATAAGTACATAATAAATATGCTTTATGTATTCTAACAATTCTTCCTTCGAAGCTGTTTTTCTACCATTTTGATCATAATAATTTTCAGGTCTAACAATTATTTCTTTGCTTTCAGGATCATAGCCGATCTCATTCCCCATAATGACAAATCCATAATTCAAATCAAAACCTTGTATTGTATGAATACATCCAACTTGCTTATCAGCACCTTCAGAAAGCACCCAATTCTCTAATCTATAATTCCATTGCTTTTTAACACCATCCAATTCCATATCGTAAAGAGACTTATCCTTTTTACTCTTCCATTCCCAGGCATATCCCGCAATCATGCGTGACAAAGTAAACTCATCCTCCAGTTTTTGCTGAAGATTATTAAACCTGTTAAAATCACTCATTACTTTGAAATCATAATTTTCCAAGCAAGCTTGTTGATTACATTTTCCAGAAAGAATACTATTCACCAAATTAATATAATCATTTCCACCATTTACTCTCATTTGTGTAAGTAAACTATAATACGTGACTAATCTGCGATTCTGTTCCAATTTCATTTTTTCATCAAATCGCTCTATATTAATTCCAGATGGGCCAACTACCTGCATTTTATCATAAAACAAAATTGGGCAATCGCACTGTTGCATAATCTAATCAAGTTCGTCACTTTCGGTCGTCAACCCCAGTGCCTTACAATTCGCCTTAAAGCTGGCTCTATTTACAATATTTTTATATTGGTGCAATCTATGTGCCTCATCAACAAGTAAAATATCGTAATGTTGCTTTACAATATCGGAAGGTCCAATTACATCTGTCGCTTTTAATCCGTAAATACTTCGAAACACTTTAGACAACGTTTTCCGCAAGGATGTAGGAGGAACAACAAATCCTATTTTTTTATTCTTATATTCTTCACTATCACGAAGTAACTTCATAATATAAATTGCTACAATAGTTTTTCCACTTCCCGGCATACCATTAACAACAATTGCCTGATATGGATTTTGTTTAATTCTCTGCGTTATTTTATCAACCGCATCTCGCTGATCATCATTCAGTTCCTTGAACGGACTATATTTAAATAGATCTGAGTTTTCTATTTCTTCAATTGAATGCTTAGCTAATTTTTCTCGTTGTAATTTATGCCAAAGAATATGAAAATCCACGTCATATTTTTCTTTGTCAAAGTATTCCTTATCCGCAATTCCGGCATTTTTATTTGTAACAACAAATTTTTCATCTGCAACAATATACTGAATAAGTTTTGACTCATAATCAAAAGTTACCGACTGATTGAACTGTTTCGAATAGATAAAATGTACTTTATCAAATATGGATTTTTCAACAGACATGTGATGTTGATTCATACGTGTTTTTACATGATTTGATTCACCAATATAAGCCTCTTTCCCATTCTCTAAAATATAAAGCATTGGCCAATTCGTAAGATAATTTTCCGTTCCATATTCTTGATTTTTAAAATCCCCCTCAATAATTTTAAACATACACTAATCCTTCTTTTCAAACTAGAACTTAAGGTCATCTATTTTCTGCTGTTCATCATGATAATCGGCAAGAATCTTATCCAGTGTAATGGATTTCATGCTGGCAATCACATCTGTTTTCAACTCTTCGTAGGTATCATCCAGCACTGACTGAATCTTCCTGCCCACAGGACAAAACGCTGATGGTGACGAATGAATACCGATCATTTTGTCAATGGCATCCGGTTCCACAGCTGTACAAATCCGATAAAGTGTTATATCTTCGGGTTCTGCTGCAAGAGTCGCACCGCCAGTACCGGACTTCACATACAGAACACCGCCTTTTTTCAGCGCACTGAGAATACCCCTGATTGTCACCGGATTGCTGCCGGTAGAAAGCGACAGCAGTTCACTCGTCACTTTATTCTCTGTTCCATATTCATGGATAAAGATCAAACAGTGAATCGCAATCGAACATTTGTTACTGACATGCATAATCTTTGCCCTCCCGCTTTCATTTTAACATAGTCCTCTCCTGCTGTAAATATTGACACGACACCTCACAATTGCTATACTGATATCAAAGCTGTAACTCTATTTTTTACATCAAAGGAGTGTTTATAATGAAATGCTATCAGATTCTTTTCAGTCCCACTGGCGGAACCGAAAAAGTCGCCGCTGCAATCACTCAGAACTGGCCGGAAGTCCAGACGATTGATCTTTCCTCTACCTCCACAGATTTCGCATCGTTCTTCATTGAATCCGGTTCCCTGGTGCTTGTCGCCATGCCATCTTTTGGTGATGTAGCCCCACAGCTGGCAATTGATCGTTTTGCTCAGATCAATGGAAATCGCGCGAAGTGCGTTCTTGTGGCAGTATATGGGAATCGCGCCTATGGGAGTACGCTTGTTCAAATGGAGGATACTGCAAATGCCGCTGGCTTTCAGGTGATTGCCGCCATTTCTGCCATTGCAGAACATTCAATTATTCACGAATATGCCGCAGGTCGTCCCAATGCAGAAGACTGCAAACAACTCTCTGCATTCGGTACCAAAATTTTTGAAAAAGCACTATCCGGCTCCCTGGCAGTTCCCGCCATTCCTGGCAAGCGTCCTTACAAAAAATCCAGCAGCGGATTTGTTCCCTCTGCTGATTCTCATTGCACAAATTGCGGTCTATGCGCGGAGAAGTGTCCTGCTCAGGCGATTTCCAAGGATAATGGCAAGGTCACCGATAAATCCAAGTGCATTTCCTGTATGAGATGTGTCTCAATCTGCCCTGTTCATGCACGCAGCCTTAACAAGGTAACGGTTTCTGTTGTGGCATCAGCTATCAAGAAAGCCTGTTCCGTTCAGAAATCAAATGAACTTTTTCTATAAGAGGACAAACCTTTGGATGGGTTTTGACCGGGGTCAGCCCCCTGGGGTTTAAGCCAGTTGTTGCAAACGATTAACCTTTTCTGTATTTTGTTTTTCTGCCGCTTCCGTCCTGATAGATCAAGCCGTCTGTAACCATGCGTTTTAGAATACGGCTGGCCGTTGTTTGGCTGACATCCAACAGTTGATCCACATCGCTACGCACTACATAGCCGTTTTGGGCAATCAAGTCCAGAATCTTTTCTTCATTGGATTTACGTTCATTAGGCACGCTATCAGTTGCCTTAACGGCATTTCTATTGGGGAGTGTAATTTTGAAAGCGTTGTTTGTCACTTCAATTTTAGGTTCTACCCCTGTGCCTGCGTATGCTTTCATGATTTTGGGCATACCGGTTCCGTAAGCTTCAATCAGCTGTAAGCGATAGAAGATAGCTGCTAATTTCGGATTTCTGCAAACGGAAAGTCCTAGCATAATGTCATCCAAAGTGATTCCGGCAGGCAGACCGCCCACGGATACAAATTCGATTCGATCATCATAGATACTGACAAGGGTGCTGGCACTAAAAGAATAATCTCTATGCACCAGAGAATTCATCAATGTTTCTCTCAGCGCGTCCTCTGGATAATCTTTGGTATCAGTTCGGTATAGTCCCTCAAATGTGGCCTTGGTTTGATTGTGCAGATCGAGATAGGCATACAAATCCTCCATCTGCTGAAACAACGAACCGGTAAACTCACGTCTATCTTGGAATACGCTCTGATCAACACCGGCAAAGGTTGCAGCCTTGATGGTACTCGGACATTGTTCGGACAGAAGCAACGCTACATTGGAGTAAATGTCGTCCGAGGAAACCATTCCCAAAGTCTGCATCTTAGCAGCATCATAGGGAACCTTCCTCTTGGCAAACTGTGCTTCAGCTGCCTGAAATGACAAATTCTGCTCCAAAGAGCGCATGGTTTCAAAACTGTCGCCATCGGTTTCTTTAATCATTTTTCGAATGGCGGTATCAGAGGCAGGATCTGTAGATGTACCATTGCGGACATACACGCCGCTGGGCTTTAATCCCTTACTGCCCAGATAATAGGGACGGTCTGTACCCTCCTGGACGGTCACGGCGATAATTTGTTTATCATTTATCACCTGTGTCTCGTAGTGGACAAACATCGTAATATCAGGTTTGATGGAATCCCGAACCATATTATTTATTTGCAAGGTAACACGGTCGGCACTATCCACACCAATCACCGTACCATTCTCCTCAACACCAATGTAAAGAGTGCCGCCTCTTGTGTTAGCAAAGGCAATCACCTCTTTGCAAAGGTCTGCAACAACCGAAGACTTGAGTTCGATAGTTTCGCTCTCAATAAATGTCATAAGGCACCTCCTGTAGTTTTCCTAATCACCATTATAATCATTGTAGTCATTATAGTCATTTTTGTCAATTTATATTCATGTGGTGATTAGAAAACCTTGACACTTCTCACAGGTGAAAGTTTGCCCGGGGTCTGACCCCGGGCTTCTATTATTCAATCCTCCGTCCTATCAAAGCCTCCGTCCTATCAAAGCGGCATCGGTGTCCGGGTGATCAGAATGATCGCCAGAATCGCGCCGCTGCCTTGCAGATCAGCGTGGCGCAAGCCACACAAACAGCCGCAGCCACAAGTGCAATGCCCAGCGTTTCCCATAACCAAGATAGTTCATATAAGATTTTCATGTGATCATCATCTCCTGTTCGTTAAACTTGAAGTTATATATGTCTTTGCAAATATACCATATCTATTAACTGTACACCACACTCATAAATTGGGTGGTCATAATTATCCGTAAAGAAATTCGGAATATTGTGAGATCGGACAAATCCGCATTTTTCATAAAACGGTACGGTCAGCGGGCTCTCACCTGTTCCAACCTGCAAAATAGAATATTCATCTGCATATTTAATGGCGAGAAAATCAATTAGTGTTTTGCCATAACCCTTTCCCTGATTTTCCGGATCAACTGCAATATTCTTGATTTCAAGTATTTCGTTACCTTCATCGGTGACAACAC
>OHLJ01001026.1_pt1 | contig 13787 bp, 18 predicted proteins | sample 1568991 | NCBI WGS metagenome assembly OHLJ01 (sample SAMEA3879601, study PRJEB24766) | human gut metagenome | biome: human-associated habitat; feature: feces | place: USA | collected 1985/1987
TAAATCTGACTGCAACATCTTCAGCACCGGCGACTGCCATAACCTGATTTCCGACGGTACAAGCGTCCTTTCCGCAAACGGCAGCCGGCCGCCGCGGCAGACAACCCGCGAATCCGTAAAAACAACCTGCTGATTTTTTGCCGACAAAAATAGATAAACGGCCAGCGCCAAAGCCAATACGGCATTCAGCAGATGCCGCCCCGCGCCCTCAGGATTCAGCCAGATCAAAAATTCTGACACGGCCAACGCCAAAGCCAATCCGCAAAGGACATAATACAGCCAGTGGCTTTGCAAACGGCAGACGACTGATCCGCCTTGTTCCGATTTAATATGACTCATTTTCGCGTTCCCGTCCGACATAAACGTTTTTTTTAAGAAAATTTTGCCATTACCCGGGCCTTTTCCCGGTTCCAGTCACGGTTTTTGATGGTTTCCCGCTTGTCAAAGTTCTTTTTGCCGGTTCCCAGTCCCACTTCCAGCTTGGCGCGGCCCTTTTCGTTAAAAAACAGCCGGATTGCCACCAGGGTAGCGCCTTTTTTCGCCAACGCGGAAACAATGTCGTTAATTTCCTTTTTCTTCAGCAGCAGCTTGCGGTCGCGCTTTTCCGCATGGCTCTCGTAACCCTTGTTGGCATATTCGGCGATAAACATGTTGGAAATGTAGAGTTCGCCGTTTTTCTCCACGCCGAAAGCGTCGTTGATGTTGGCGTGTCCGAGCCTGAGCGACTTCACTTCGGTGCCGGTCAGCTCAAGCCCGGCCACAAACTTTTCGTTGATGAAATAGTCAAAACCGGCGCGCCGGTTCTGGGCAACCGGCCCGGTCGAAATAAAATCCGATTTTTTGTTTTTGGCAGCCATCGGTCTATTTGACTGCCTTGATTTTGGCAATCACCTTCGGCGCGGCCACCACCGTCGGCTGCGGCGCGGCAGCCGTTTTCGGCGCTTCCGACGCGGCAGGCTGTCGGCTGTCGCTTTGCCCTGCAAAGTGCCGTACAAAAACATGCTCTGCGCCTTCACCGTGCCGAGAATGTTCCCTTTAACCCCGATCACCAGTTCTTCGCAGTTGATGTCGCCTTCGATATAGCCGTCGACATGAAGAATGCCGTTGCTGTTGATGTCGCCGCAAACCTTGGTGGTTTCGCCGATAATCGTCGGCACCTGCCGGCAGTTGTTGCTGCGGCCGAAAGCGCGCGCCAGTTTGAGATACATCATTTTTTTGAACTTTTTCATTTGATTTTCCTCATAAACCTTCATAATTTCTAAGAAATTTTAGCCTTCATGAAAGGCATCGGGTCAACATCATGTCCCTTGTACAAAATCTCGTAATGCAGGTGCGGTCCGGTCGAACGCCCGGTCGAACCGACTTCGCCCAACACGTCGCCCGCTTCCACATACTGGCCTTTTTTCACGTAGATTTTGTGCATATGCCCGTATTTGGTCTTAAAACCGTTGCCGTGATCCACTTCCACCAGATTGCCGTAGCCGGAAGCGGTGCCCGCGCGGGTTACCTTGCCCTTGGCCATCACTTTGATTTTGTTGCCGGTGCGGCCGGCCAAATCCACCCCTTTGTGATAGGCCTTCGTTTTCTTAAACGGATCGGTCCGCCGGCCGTAGGAAGACGAAACCCAGAGACTCCACACCGGCTTGCCGATCGGCTTCCCGGTAATATTCCAAGTCGTCCGCAGCCTTGAAAATCCGGCTGACTTTCTCGCTTACCTCCTTGTCCTGAAGGAAACTGTTGTCCTCGGGAATGTAAGGACCGCCGCTGCCGGCTTTCCGCTTGTCGTTGGCCAGCGCGTTGAAATACAGCCCCTTCTTTTTCAAAGGCACGTTAATCGCCTTTACCGCGCTTTTGATCTTGCCGATTTCCTTTTCCGAGATTTTGGCTACCCGTTCCAAAATCTCCGCTTCCGCCTCTTTGATGTCCTCCACCGTTTTTTGCAGTTCAATCAGCTGTTCCCTCAGCTGGTCACGCTCGGAAATGGCGATGTCGCGCTGCAGCGAAATTTCGTTCATGTTGGCCTTTTCCGCCAGCTTTTCGGTATTGATCCATTTCACCTGGGTGGTAATCTGCTTGATCTTGTCTTCCACCAGCGCCGCCTGCTTCTGATACTGCCCGAGGTTGAGTTCCGAAGTTTTGGCATTGTCCAGCGTCTTGATCATGTCGGCAATGTTGCCCTGCAGGGTGACAAAGTCGCCCATCAGGTCGACATAGGCATCACGGGTGGCGATCAGCTCGTTGTTCTTCTTGACGATGATCATGTCCGAACGGTGATACATATGATAATAGTAAAAGCTCCAGACGCCGACGAACACGACCAAAAACAGGAAAATCACCTGCATTTTGGAAGAAATCGTAAACACCTTCGCCCGGCCGTTGCTCCGAAAGATGATCTCCTTGGCGGAGAAAAAGGATTTTTTGGCGGCATACTGCATCGGTTCGGGAATTGACTTTTTGGCTTTTTTCATAAAATTCCATCACCATGTGAGCGGAAAAAGATTTTTCCGTTAATTAAAAGTTAACTATATATAGCAAAAAAAAATAAAAAAATACAGACTTTTTTTATCAGTCGTTAAAAACCCCGCTTCCAAACGGCATCGCGGATCATTCGTCCAAAATCACGAACTCGTCGTCACCGACAAAATTTAACACAATCCGCGCCCTTTCGTCCAACAAATCCAAATCCAGACTGTCCGGCGAAAGCAGCCGCACCTCTTCCGCCAGACGTTCCTTTTTGACCCTGTACTGCTTGGCCAGCGTACGGGCATATTCGACTTCGTGACGCAGGTACAAATACTTGCGAATCCCGCGCTCTCCGTAGAATGCGTAGAATCCGAAATAGAAAATCACCAGCGTAAACGCGATGTATATTCCCGAACTTTTCAACCTGCTTTTCAGATCAAACAAAAAACCCATGCCAAGACTCTGCTTTGTTGTTACAGAGTCGGATATTAGACAAATTTTGTTAATATTTGGTTACGCCGTCCGCTCAGTAGGCAACGCAGTTGTTGCCCTTCCACCGCCAGGCGCGGACGATGCCGTCTTCCACCAGAAACGAGGTCTGGCACACATATTCGACCGTATAGCCGAAACTCTGTTCAAACGGATAAAAGTCGTAATCGCCGGTAAACGGGGAATAAACCACTTCCTGACCGGGAACAAAAGTGTTGCCGTAAATATAATATTCCGAAGGAACATAAGACTGGTCGACTTTGGTATAGGTAATCACCCGGCTGCTGTCGTCGATGATCTTGGCTGCCGATGGCTTGCCGAATTTGGCTTCCACTTTTCCGACCGGCTGATCAAGAAAGGAATCCAGTTCCCGATTGTACTTTTTCTCCGAGGCGCAGCCGCACAAAAGCGCCGCCGCCGACAAGCCCAAAATCAGTTTTTTCATGTTTTTTCTCCTGCTTTGATAAAATTCAGCTTACGGAATTTTAAATAAGCAGGCGGAAAACGTTTTCAAGCTCCGCGACGCAAAGGCCTCCGCTCCCTGCCGAACGTTTTTTCAGATCCGGGAGTCGCGGCCGGACGCGGGCAGCAGTGCCGGCGGCAGCTTTCCGTCCCCCTTTTGCAAACCGCGGCGAGTCGCTTCCGTCCGCGCCCGCAGGATTCCCTCCGCGTCGACAGGCTCAAACAGCGGCAGCCGGATCAGCAGTTTCGCTCCTTCCGGCATCCGGTCGATTTCTTTCAGCTGAGGAGCAAAGATTTCCCGGTTGATGCGTATATGAGTCGTTTTGTGAAGCACCGTCAGATTGGTAAAGGAATTGACGTCTTCGGATTCGCTGCCGGCAATCGGAAAGATATGATGAACGTCCAAATCGGCCGGCAGGTGTCCGAGCTTGGCCTCCTCAATCTCCCGGTCGTTCAAAACCCCGTCAAACTGGTTGGTGTAGGCCAGATACTTGATGAACATCCGGCGCACATGACGTTCGAAGAAACGGCGGTTATGCCTTCTTGTTTCAGGAGAAACCTTGGTAAATACAACTTCTTTAAATTCCATTGCCGCCGTCCGTCCGCCATTGTCGTGATGAGCGAGCTTAACCCGGCGGCATCTTCCCGTCCAGACATTTATTGTTTTGTCGACAGCTTTTGCCGCTTGCCGCGGAAAAACGCCTTCAGCAGCGCCGACGCCTCGTCCGCCAGCAGACCGCCCTCGACTTCCGGCCGGTGGTGACAGGTCGGCGCCTGGTAAAAGCGGACGCCGTTTGCCACCGCACCGCCCTTGACGTCTTCGGCGCCGAAACGGATTTTCCGTATCCGCATCAGCGAAGCCGCCGCCGCGCACATCGTACAGGGTTCCAGCGTAACGTACAAGTCCAGCCCCCACAGGCGGTTCTGCTTCAGTTTGCGGCAGGCTCGGCGCATTGCCTCCAGCTCGGCGTGAGCCGCCGCGTCTTTGCCATGCTCTCCGAGGTTGTGGGCTTTGGCCACCACCGCGCCGCCGACCGGATCGACGATCACCGCGCCAACCGGCACTTCGTCGGCGCGAAAGGCTTTTTCGGCCTCTTTCAGGGCCATTTTCATATAATCTTCAGGATTCATCTTTATTTTTCTTTCTTTTCGTTTATTATAGGCACAAATTTATCAAGGAAGCATTAAAAAATGAGCGAAAGACTGGCCAAATTCATTGCCCGCTCGGGGGTCTGCTCCCGCCGCGCGGCAGAAGAACTGATATTGCAGAAAAGAATTACCGTCAACGGGGAAATCGTCGATTCCCCCGCATTCAACGTTGACGGCAGCGAAAAAATCCTGCTTGACGGGGAAAAGCTGCCGACGGTCGAAACCACCCGGCTGTGGCTCTATTACAAACCGGTCGGCCTGGTCACCACCCACAAGGACACCGCCGGCCGTCCGACGGTGTTCGACAATCTGCCGGCAGGCCTGCCAAGGGTCATCTCGGTCGGCCGGCTGGACCTTAATTCCGAAGGCCTGCTGCTCCTGACCAACAACGGCGAACTTTCACGCATGCTCGAACTGCCGCAAAACGGCTGGAGCCGACGTTACAAAGTCAAAGTACACGGCCGCATCAGCCAAAACAAAATCGATTCGCTTGCCGGCGGCGTCACCATTGACGGGGTCAATTACGGCCCGGTTAAAATCGTTTTGGGTGAAAGCCAGGGAACCAACAGCTGGCTGACAATTACCCTGCAGGAAGGCAAAAACCGCGAAATCCGCCGCCTGATGAAACACATCGGTCTGGAAGTCGCCCGCCTGATCCGTCTTTCCTACGGCCCCTTCCAGCTCGGCGGCCTGAAAAAAGGCGAAGTCCGGGAAGTGCCGCAGAAAGTTTTGAAAGAACAGCTGGGAGAAAAATTCAAGTTATGAGAATCATCGGCGGTCTCTACCGCGGTAAAAAGCTGTTGTCTCCGCGCTCGGCCAACATCCGTCCCACCGCCGACCAGGCGCGGGAAGCCGTTTTCAACATCCTTTCTTCCCGGCTTGACAAACCGTGGAACGAACTTTCAATGGCAGATGTTTTTACCGGCAGCGGCGCCTTTGCCCTTGAAGCCGTATCCCGCGGCGTGCGCGACGCAACGCTGGTCGACCTCGACCTGACCGACGCCGCCCGCAACGCCGCCCTCTTTCCGGCGGAAAAAGGGAAAATCCGTCTGCTGAAGGCCGACGCCGCCCGGCTGCCGGCCGCACCAACGCCGTTTGACCTCATTTTTCTCGACGCCCCCTATCATAAGGGACTGAGCGAAAAAGCGCTGGCCTCGCTTTCAAAACAAAACTGGATCGGCCCGGATTCCCTTTGCGTGGTCGAACAGGCTCGCGATGAAAAACTCCTTTTGCCCGGCGGTCTGGAAATCGTTGACGAACGCGCCTACGGCATTGCCCGCTTTCTTTTCATACGTAAACAAAGCGCCTGACTTCCTCCACGGATAAAATGCCCGGCTTCCTCTGCCGACAAAGCTCTTGACTTTTGTCTAATTTTTCACTAATATTTTCTCAATTCACCAAACTATTTTTTATATTATGATACCTGTAAAAGATTTTGCGGAAGTTCTTTCGCTTCACGCAGCATTGTCGCTGTCCGTCGTTCTGGCTCTTTTGGTACTGTATTACGCAATATCTCCGGCAACGGACGATGACAATGGCAAGTTATGGAAAAATATCAGGCTGTTGCCCGATTGTCCCCGGCTTTATCAGTTATTGCTGCTGGGACCGAACATTTTGTTCTTCTGGTGGCTGATATGCTTGAAAGGCTGCTCTTTATGGTGGCTTTCGGCAATTGTTGTCGGTCTGCCGCTCAGTGCCTTTCTCATCAGAACGGCAACGAGTTTTCTCGCGTTTGTCATATTGGCGGCAAAACGGGTGATCGGATACTGTTTCGGTCTGTATCCCGAGAGATGGTTCTGAAATCAACTGATGTTTCATATTCATTAAATTTTTTATTATGATTACAATTTCTTTGAGAAGCGTTGCCGAAGCATTTGTCGGTTTCGCCTGGTGGGCCAGCTTTTCGGTTCTGGTGCTGATGGTTGTTTTAAGCGTCATCGCCGTTGTCTGCGGACATTACGACGACAAAGGCTATTGGCCGAAAAAAGCGCTGAAAATCACCGTTCTCGGCAAAAGCCGGCAGTGGTTCCGCGTCACGCTGCTGATCACCAACATCGCATGCTGCGTATGGCTGCTCGGCTGCCACGACTATTCGCCCTGGATACTGGCGGTCCCGCTGGTCAGCTATCCGCTGAGCGGCATCGTCGTTACCTGGGTTACCCGCCTGCTGGCCGTTTTCAGCTGGCTGTTGGCCAAAAGCATTGAGTTCTACCTGAAGATTTTCCGGTTAAACTGGTTCTGATTCAGGAAGTATCCGCAACAAAACACCGCCTGCCTTCCCGGCAGACGGTGTTTTTTTTCGGCGGCCGTGCTTTGTCCGGCCTTTTTCATGTCAGGCCTTTTTCTCTTTTTCCGCCGCCAGATTGGCTGCCGTATAAGGATAGTTTTTTACCGTTTCGGCATTCAGTTCGGCACATTTTGCCTCGATTTTTGCCTGCAATTCTTCAATAAAGGCATTTTTGTCATCGCCCGGCATCATCGGTTCCATAAACTCGACGATCACTTTGCCGGGAAAATGCCGGGTCGAGCTCCGCGGCCAGAACATGCCGGTGTTAAGCGCCACCGGAATCACCGGCAGTTTAAGATTCTGCGCCATGAACAAAAAGCCCGGCTTATACTTCTGCGTGGTTCCCGGTTTCATCCGGTGTCCTTCGGGGAAAATAATGATCGGGCGTTTTTCTTCCACCCGTTTTTTAGCCGCCGCCAGCATTTTCTTCATGGCCCGCGCGCCCGCGCCGCGGTCGACCGGGATCAGCCCGTACAGCCACTGCGCCCAGCCGAAGAAAGGAATATAGGTCAGTTCCTTTTTCAAAATCATCACCCCGCGGGTAATGATGGTCGTCATTGCGTAAGTTTCCAGCGCCGATTCGTGCTTGCTGGCATAAACCGCACGCTCCTGATCAATATACTGCCGGCCGCGCACTTCAATTTCAATGCCGCCGAAAACCCGCAGTCCCCACAAAGCGATCCGCAGCAGCAACCGGTTCCAAAAGAAAACCACCCACTTTTGCGGCACAAACCAGCCGAACACACAGGTCGCTACCACGCCGAATCCGATCCAGAAATAAATCCAGATTGTTCCCAGCCACGATCGAATAAAAAACATTTCAGTCCTCCTTCAGTCTGCCGATGCGGTTTTTAATCCACACGTATAAAAACTTGTTGTATTCCGATGCGATCAGAACAAAGCTGCGCCAGCTCCGCCACCAGTTTTTCCGCACCCGTTCCGAATAAACCGGATGCGCCAGAATCGTCACTTCCCGGTTGTTGGCGCGAAACTCCGCCATGCTGCGCGGCATATGGTAGTTGGACGTCACCAGCCGGATCGAACGGATGTTGTTTTTTTTCACCCAGGCGGCCGCCTCAATCGCATTTTCCACCGTATTGGTCGATTTCTCGTCAAGCGTAATCTCCCGGGAAGTGGTAATTTTGACATCTTGGCGTTTTTTCAGGGTTTCCAGCGAAGTGCCTCTCGACACGCCCGAAATCAAAAGCTGCTCGGCGCTGCCCCGATTGAGCAGCCGCACCGCCTCGCCGATCCGGTTGCGGCCGCCGGTCAAAACCACGATCGCGTCGGTTTTGGCATCGGCGTCTGTCCGCAGATGGTTGATGGTATAGCCGAACCCGATCATGCCGCCCAGCCAGACGCAGATTCCGATAAGCAACGCATGACAAACGGTTCTTTTTAACATCGGCTTACATCATCTTTTCCAAAGTGCGCTTGACCGTATAATAAGCGGTCTGCATCGCCACCAGCATCGAAAACAGCGGCAGGCTGAAAATCACCGTCCAGGCGCCCCAGGACAGCCGCGCTTCGTTGATGATGCCGCCTTCGATCTGCTGCGCCAGATGGGCGATGACAAAAATCGTCGGCACCGCGAACACCACTCCGATCAGCCCGCCCCAGAACCCGAGCACCGCGGTTTTGGCCGCATACTGCTGGGCAATATAAGTATCCTTCGCGCCGAGCAGGTGCAGAATTTCGATAATGTCCTTATGCAGTCCCAGACTGGTCTGGGTGGAATAGAAAATCGCCCCGGAAGTAATGCCGATCACCAGCGCCAGAACGCTCAGCGCCAGCATCTTCAAGCCGCTGGCAAAGTTGATCAGCTTGTTTAACCACAGTTTGTGGTTGTCAAGCGAAGCCTGCGGCGCCACCGTCGCCAGTTTTTCCGCCAGCGCCATAAAATTGATTTCGGCGTCTTTTTTCAGTTTGACGTCAATCAGCCGCGGCATCGGCAGATTGCTGAGGTCCACGTCGTCGCCGAGCCAGGGTTTCAGCAGCCGTTCCAGCTGGCCGTCGTTCAGCGGAGTCACCTTCTGCACTTCGGGCATCGCCTCCAGCATCGCCGCCGCCCGCTGTTCCTGAATCAGAGTTTCGTTTTTGGCTTTCAGCTTGTCGACGCCGTTGACCGGAATGATCTGCACCGTCAGCGAACCGAGAATGCTGGAATTCCAGTTAACCAGCATCGAATTGATGGAAAGCACGCCGGCCAGCGTCACCGCAAACAAAAACACGGCGATTGAAATCATCACCTTCAAAAACAGGTTTGAAGAATCGGTGGAAAGCGGCAGTTCCCGATGGCGCATGTTGTTATATCTCAGCATATTCGTCTCCGTCTTCCGGGTTAATGATCGACAATCCGTGATTTTTAAGATGAATGGTCGGATAGCGGAATTCCTTGATCAGATTTTCATTATGGGTGGCAATCACCACGGTGGTTCCCAGCTTGTTCAGTTCAACAAACAGCTTCATCAGCTTCGGCGCAATGTCGTTGTCAACGTTGCCGGTCGGTTCGTCGGCCAAAAGGACGTCGGGCCGGTTGATCACCGCGCGGGCAATCGCCACCCGCTGCTTTTCGCCGCCCGAAAGCGTCGACGTGATCGCCGAGGTGCTGCGGTCGATTTCCACCCATTTCAAAAGCTCGTTGACCCGTTTGCGGATTTCCTTTTCGTTCATCCCGCAAACCCTGAGCGGCAACGCCACATTGTCAAAGGCGGAAGAATGCTCAAGCAGGCGGAAGTCCTGAAACACCACCCCGATTCGGCGGCGGAACATCGCCAGCGAATTGCGGTTGGCGAAATTGACGTTGTTGCCGAACACGCTGACGTTTCCCCGGCTCGGTTTCTGCGCCAGATACATCATGCTTAAAAGCGAAGTTTTGCCGGCGCCGCTCTTGCCGGTCAGGTAATGGAAAGAGCCCCTTTCCAGCGACAAATTGATATTGCTTAAGATTTCCGGTCCGCGCCCGTAGCGGATGCCGACGTTTTCCATCTCAATGATTGGCGTTTTGCTCATTTCCGGCGAATACTCCTTGGTTTTTTGCTGACTACATACTATAATAATATTATCTTTAATAAAATCTTTTTTTCGGCAATAAAAAGATTTTTTACACTAACCGTCAGTTTTATAAGGAAACAACATGCTGATCAAATGCCCGCAATGCCAAACCGTTTACCGCCTGGAAAGCGAAAAGCTGCCGGAAAACGGACTGAAAATGCGTTGTGCAAAATGCCGCTGCGTCTGGCGCGCTTACAACGATGCCGTCAAAGAAGAGGAAAAGGAAAAGACCTCTGCCGACGCTCCGTCGTTTGACACCGACGCCTTCCGCTTTGCCTTCAGCCGCGAAGAAAAAGAAGAACGCACGCCGCCGGACGACCGACAGGAGGCAACGGCCGCCGGCATGCCCGAAGACATCCTCTCCCGTCCGCGGCAACAGAAAAAAACACCGGCGCTTCTGCTTGCCCTGCTCGCGGCAGCCGCCGTCGCCGCCCTCGGCTGGCATTTCCGCGCACAAATCGAACGACTGCCGGAAAAAGCCCGGCCTCTGACAGAACAGACCATTGCCCCGCTGCTGCAAAAAGCCGATCCGCTGCTGCAAAAGACCGGCGCATTTCTCCAACGACTGGAAGACGCCTTCCGCGAACAGGGACCGAACCTGAAAATTAACGGACTGATCTGGAATTATGCCGACAAAGACGGCACACCGTCCATCCGCCTGCGGGGCGAAGTCGCCAACCCTTCGGAATGGCTGCTGAATATTCCGACCATGAAAATCCGCCTGCTCGACCGCGAAGGAAATCTTTTGCGCGAAACCGACATGGCGCCGGAAAGAAGCATGATTGCACCGGGAACAAACGTCAAATTTGAAATCGACATCGACGCGCCGCCGCAAAACGTCAAACAGGTTTTGGCCTATTTTGAAAAATAGGCGTGCGCAAACGCCGGACACGCAGCTTTTTTTGCCTTTCCGGAAAACAAAGGCAGACAATTAAGAACCGGCAATCCCCGCATCAGAAGGCCATATTCCTCTACAACAATGCCCATAAAAGGCGGATAATAGGATTTAAGGAATTTTTCCCGCGCGGTGTACACAAGACGTACATAAGCGGGAAAAATATCCGTAAAATCCGTATTAGACGACCATAGAACGAACTTTAAGCTTTGAGCATGGCTTCGGGCGCCTCAATCCCCAGCAAATAAAGCAGCTTGACCAGCACGTCGCGGGTGAGCCTGGCAAGCGCCAGACGGGAAGCGGCAATCTCCGATGTTTCGGCGCCCATGATCGGCGAGGCATTGTAAAAGCTGCTGAACAGCTGCGCCAGCGTATAGGCATAGTCGGAAATAACGCTCGGTTCCTTGTCGGCTTCCGCCCGGAAAACGACGCTGCTTAATTGCGTCAGCTTCAACCCGAGAGCGCGTTCTTCGGGGTTGGTGATGACAACCGCGCCCGGCACCAGATTCTGATTTTTGCGCATGATCGAATTGATTCTGGCCACCGCGTATTGAATATAGGGACCGGTTTTGCCGTCAAAGTTGGCAAAGTCGTCCAGTTCAAAAACATAACCGGAGGCGATGTTATTTTTCAGATCCTGAAACTTGATCGCGCCGACGGCAATCTGGGAAACCAGTCGGTCGATATATTCCCGGGTAATGCCTTTGGCTTCGTCCGGCGCCGGCATCGATTCGGCAACTTTGTCTTTTGACATTTTAATCATGTCGGCAAGATTCATCACACCGCCGTCACGGGTTTTAAAAGGCTTGCCGTCGGCACCGTTAACGGTGCCGAAACCGATATGCTGCAGTTTAACCCCCGGCGCGATGCCCAGTTTTTCCACAACCTCAAACACCTGTTCGAAATGCAGCGACTGCCGTTTGTCGACAAAATAGATAATCTCGTCGGCATGCAGATCGTCCACCCGCATTTTGATGGTGGCAATGTCGGTCGCCTGATAGGTAAACCCGCCGTCAGATTTTTCGATGATAACCGGCGGTTTGGGTTTGTTTTCCTCGTCCAGACGGATGATATAGGCGCCGTCGTCATATTCCAGCAGACCTTTTTCCTCGGCAATTTTCTTGATTGCAAAACAGGTTTCGTGCGCATCGCTTTCACCCAGCCAGAGGTCAAAATGCACACCCAGTTCACGATAGTTTTCCTTCACCGCCTCGACCGAAACCTTGCGAATATGCTGCCAGGCTTTGCGGTAAACCGGATCGCCGTCCTGAAATTTGGCGGTAATCACCCGCGCGGTTTCCTTGGCTGCCGGATCCTCCTTGCAGCGGATATTGGCCTGTTTGTAAAAACGGGTAATCTCCGCAATGTCGTAAGTTTCCATCTTGTCAAGGCTGCCGTCGGCGGCGATCACTTCCGCCAGAATCATGCCGATCGGGGTTCCCCAGTCGCCGAAATGAACATCGGCGATCGGTTTGTTGCCGACGAATTCTTCAATCCGGCGCATCGATTCGCCGATCACTCCCGAACGCAGGTGCCCGACATGCATTTCCTTGGCAACGTTCGGCCCGCCGTAATCCATTACCACGGTTTTCGGATTTTCCTGCAAAGCGCAGCCGAAACGTTCGTCGGCTGCCATCTTGTCCAGCACGCCGGCCAGGAATTCGTCGGTCAGGGTCAGGTTGAGGAACCCCGGGCCGTCAACCGAAACCCTGGCAAAATCTTTGTCCTCACGCAAACGGGCGGCAATTTCTTCGCCGATCTGACGGGGATTTTTCTTTTCGCTTTTGGCCAGCGCCAGCGCACCGTTGCATTGAAAGTCGCTTAAATCCGGCCGGTCGGAGGTTTTGGCCGCCGCATATTTGGTGTCAAGGCCCAGGCCGGCAAACGCCGTTTTCAGTTTTTGATTGATAATTTCATCCAGTACGTAACTCATTGATCAGTTCTTTCCGCTTCTTCTTTTTTCACACATTTGAATTTCCAGGCCGCCGGCGTCAGCAGACGGCAGGTAAAAACGTCCTGCTCCACCGGTTCGGCATAATCGCCGGTCTGGTGTTTGACGCATTCGGCATCGGCCATTTTCTGCAGTTCGTCAAACTTTGTTACCCAGCCGTTGTAGCAGACGACCGGCGCTTCCGGCCGCGACTGCCCGACATAAAGTTTTCCTTCTTCCGCGCCGGCGTTGCGGCGGCGGTCGACAAACGGCTGAACCCACGAACAACCGGCCAGCACAAGCAGCAACAGGGCGCACCCCGGCAATTTTATCCTAGACAATTTTTAAATCTCCATTAAATTAAGGACAGCATCCGAAATTTAATTTATATATGAAGAAGTTAAAAATGCAAAGTCAAAATAAATACATCGGCGACGACAAAATGCAGAAAATGCTTGACCACTATCACTGCGAAATGCCGCTTGAAGCGGTCAAAATGCGTTTTGCCGGCGCCGTTTGCAGCCCCAACATGGAACTGCGGCCGACCGACGTCATTTCCTCACTGTGGCCCGAAAACCGGGAACCCAGGCTGCAAACCAAGGAAGAAGCGGAACTTTTTTTCAAGTTTTTCATGGGGCTGTGGGACGAAATTTTCGAACAGGTCCGGCACAACGAAGTCAGACTGCCGCCCTACCTGCCGGAAACTTCCCGTGAATATTGGCGCGAACTTTGCCGACGCCGCTCCGAACAGCTGGAACAGGGATATGTCGAAGGCTTCTGGGGCGGACGCAGCGACTTGAAAATTTCCGCCGGGCTGGCCGAACTGATCGATTCGCTTTCCGATCTTGCCGCGCTTTATCTCACGCTTGCCGGCCGGCTGGAAAAGGAAACAAACATCGAAAATCTGATTGCCGCGGTCAAAAATACCGACAAAACGGTCAACCGGGCGATTTCCTTTATTATTGAAAACACGGTTCTGCCGCGGATGACGGAACCGCACCGGCAATAAACACTTTTCTTAACAAGGAGAACAATAACATGGAATTAATGGAAGGGCT
>OHLJ01001038.1_pt1 | contig 13644 bp, 8 predicted proteins | sample 1568991 | NCBI WGS metagenome assembly OHLJ01 (sample SAMEA3879601, study PRJEB24766) | human gut metagenome | biome: human-associated habitat; feature: feces | place: USA | collected 1985/1987
GAAAAGATTACCTATACGCCCGCCAAGACTTCCATCGCATTTGCGTGGGAAGGCGTGAAGGGGGCGACCTCCTATGAGGCTTCCGTGGCGCAGCAAACGCGTCCCGACTTCAGGAAAACCGTCGAGACAGAGGATTCGAACTGCGAGTTCGCCGATCTGGAACCCGGCCTTTATATCTTTACCGTCAGGGCGCTTTACGCCGGGAATGCGGAATTCAATTCCGACCCGACGCAGAAGGTCGTGGGGACTTTGGGCTTCGCGGCTGAAAAATTAGCGACGCCAACAGAATTGGCGGCTGCCGACGTGACCTCCTCGGGGGCCAAGATCAGCTGGGCCGAAGTGAACGGCGCCGCCAATTACCGGGTCGTGGTCAAAACGACGTTCGATGGGCAGGAGGTTGCCTCGACGATCGTCGGCGCCACCAGCTATACGGCTGCCGGGCTCAAGGCCGGTACGGATTATACGGTTTCGGTTCAGGCGCTCGTCGGCGACGGCTCCGTGGCGAATGAATTCGATTCGGACGAGGCGACGACTCAGTTCGTAACTACCGATCCAGTGCCGATGATTGCTCCCACTGCGCGGATTTACGCGAAGACACACGGCCTTGCCGTGCTGGAGTGGGAACTGTCCGCCGCAGCGTTGGAGCAGCAGCCCGTAGGGTCGACCGATACCTATGATTTCCGGGTGAAGGATGCCGGCGGGAATGTGATCCGGTCGATCGAGAACTTCTCGAAATTCAATTTTACGAAGTATAAATATTACCGGCTCGTGTGGGGCGGGCTGACGCCCGGGGCGACCTATACGCTGGAGCTCCGCCGCAAGTCGACGGCGAATAAGGAGGCGCTTCTCGATTCCGAGTGGGCTTCGGCTACCGTTACGACCGACGCGGCTCCCGACAAGTCCGGATACCTCCTCTATAAGGACTTCGAGAATCTTCCCGGAGGCGGTCAGCCGTTCTATGGTGCCTACGGCTTCAGCCTGGGTAGCACGACCGATTTTTCCGATCCGGATAAGATATTGATTACGACGGGCGATGCGAACTCCATCTATTGCCAGGGCGTGAAGGACAACGACTCCTATTTCAGTGCATACCTGCCCGAGTGGGATCGTGCGGATTGGAAGGCTAACAGTTTCAATGTCGGGCTTGCCGCCGGATATATGAAATTCGGTGGCGGCAAGAATCCCGCATGGCTGACTTTGCCGAAACTTTCCTCGTTGTCCGGTGCTACGGAGATCGAGCTGGAATTCGATGCGTGCCCCTATTATGAGCCCAGTACGAAGGGGGATATGATGGCGCCCTCGAACACCGATATTACCGAGTATTTCGGGGTGACGGTGACCGGAGCGACGATCGTGAGCGTAACGGGCGAGACCTCGACCGATGCTGTTATCAGTGACGGCGGTGCCACGGTGACTTTACGTAACGTGCTTGTGGATAAAATGATCGAGGAGGGACTGAAGGATACGTACCGCTATACGAATCACAAAGTGAAGATCACCGGCGTTACGGCCGATACGCGCATTAAAATCTATTCGGCTCTTGATAAAGATGGTGAAAACCATCGTATGTGGCTGGATAATCTGAAAGTTAAGAAGGTTAATTAGTTTTGGTGGATATGGTGAACCGGGGGCTGCGGGTGTCTGCAGTCCCTGGTTTTTATCGACATTGGAGATTAAAAAGAAAAGAAAAAGATAGCTATTTGTTGGTATTTTGTTTTCTTATATTGCATAATAAAGTAAAATATGTTAACTTTGAGGCATGAAAGGGAAAATTCTTGCGTCTTTATTTTGCTTTAGGATGGCTTATCCCCTTTTCCGGATGGTAATAAATTAATTTCGTACTATGAATAAAGTAGAAAGTGCCCTGTCGCGCACGACCGACACCAAGGCGTTGGTGATCGGAACCGATACCCTTCCGCAGGTTGCGGAAATGTTCAGAAAACTTTTCCCGGATAAGCGGGCGCTTGTTGTGGCCGATGCCAATACATGGCGCGTGGCCGGCGATGACGTGCATAAGATACTGGCCGGAGCGGGTGTCGCGCAGGATGAACCATATGTCTTTACCGACCCGAAGCTCTATGCCGAATGGGCGTATGTCGGGGAGCTGGATACCGTGCTTGCCGAGACCGATGCCGTGCCCGTAGCCGTCGGTTCGGGGGTGATCAACGACCTGACGAAACTCTGTTCCAGCCATAACGGACGCCGTTACATGGTCGTGGGTACGGCCGCTTCGATGGACGGTTATACGGCCTACGGGGCTTCGATCACCAAGGACGGCAACAAGCAGACTTTCGATTGCCCGGCGCCGCTGGGGATGGTGCTCGACCCGAACATCGCTGCGGCTGCGCCTGCGAAGCTCTCCGCCTCGGGCTATGCCGACCTGATTGCCAAGATCCCGGCCGGTGCCGACTGGATGCTGGCCGACGCCGTGGGGTCGGAGTTGATGGACGACTTCGCATTCTCGGTGGTGCAGGACGGCCTGAAAGAGGCGCTCTGCGACCCGGCGGGCGTACATGCGGGGAATGTCGTCAAAGTGGAACAGCTGGCCGAAGGGTTGCTGCTGAGCGGTTTTGCGATGCAGGCAACCCAGTCGAGCCGACCCGCGTCGGGAGCCGAACACCAGTTCAGCCACCTGTGGGACATGGAACACCTCAAATACAACGGGGCATCCGTTTCGCACGGGTTCAAGGTGGGCATAGGTACGCTTGCGTCGACGGCATTCCTCGAAATGCTGCTCGAAGCTCCGGTCGGGGAACTCGACGTCGAAAAGTGCGTCGCAGCCTGGAAATCATGGGAGGAGACCGAGGCGGACATTCGCCGGATCTTCGATAACGACCCCGAATTCGTGGCCCGCGGGTTGGTGGAGACCAAGGGTAAATACGTCGATAAGGAGGGGTTGTGCAGGCAGTTGCAGCGCCTGAAGAAAGCATGGCCCGAGCTGAGCGTGCGTATCCGCCGGCAGATCATCCCGTTCGGGGAAGTCCGCCGCCGCCTCGAGCTGGTCGGTGCGCCCTACGAACCCGAGCAGATCGGCGTCTCACGTGCCAGGTTCCGGGCAAGTTTCGAAAAAATACCTTACATGCGCAGTCGTTTCACGGTCATCGACGTCGCTTTCCGTTGCGGTTGGATGGAACAATGGCTCGATAAACTTTTCGGGAAAGGCGGAATTTGGGAAATAAAGTAGTATATTTGCAAACTGAAACTACTAAACTTTCATTCCGAAATGACTCCTGAACAAACCAAACGCTTCAAGTATTGGCAGACGCGTACCATCATCGCCACGATGGTGGGTTATGCGCTCTTTTACTTCGTGCGTAAAAACTTCTCGCTGGCGATGCCCGGCCTGGAGGCCGACCTGGGGATCTCGAAAACCAGCCTGGGTATTTTCCTGACCCTGAACGGTGTGGTCTACGGGCTTTCGCGTTTCGTGAACGGTATCCTGGCCGACCGCATGAACGCCCGCTGGTACATGGCCATCGGGCTCGCGCTCTGTGCGCTGGCCAACTTCGCCTTCGGATTCGGCGAGGATGTCTCCTACTGGATCACGGGGCAGCACGACGGTTCGCAGTTCACCAATACGATGATCCTCTTCATGGGGATCATGTGGGTGATAAACGGCATGTTGCAGGGGACGGGATTCCCTCCCTGTGCGCGTCTGCTGACCCACTGGATTCCGCCTACGGAGCTGGCGACCAAGATGTCTGTGTGGAATACCTCGCATTCGATCGGTGCGGGCCTCGTGGTGATCCTCTGCGGTTACATCATGGGTACCGTGGGCATGAACATGACGGCCGACCCCGACGCCGTGGCGACGATCGCCGCCAATCTGGGCGTTGCGCCCGACGATGCTGCCGGGATGGAGCGCGTCATGGCTTCGGCGACGCATGTTGGGGCCTGGAAATGGTGTTTCTGGGTGCCTTCGGCCATCGCATTCGCCGGGGCGATCGGATTGGTCGTCTTCCTGCGCGATACGCCCTCTTCGGTCGGGCTTCCCGAACTGGAAGGCACCGAGGTGAAGGAGGTGAAAAAGGAGACGAAGAGTGCCGAGCACCGCGCTTTCCTGATGAAGCATGTGTTCAGGAACCCGCTGATCTGGATCCTGGGCTTCGCCAATTTCTTCGTATATATCGTCCGTTTCTCGGTGCTCGACTGGGGGCCTTCGCTGCTGAGCCAGTCGAAGGGTGTCAGCATGTCGCATGCCGGGTGGCTCGTGGCGATGTTCGAAATCGCCGGTATCGTCGGCATGTTGTTCGCCGGCTGGGCTACGGACAAATGGCTCAGGGGCCGTGCGCACCGTACCTGCGTGTTCTGTATGGCCGGCGCTGCGCTGTTCGTGTTCCTGTTCTGGCAGCTGCCCGCCGATGCTCCCGTGTGGTTGCTTTTCCTCACGCTGTGTGCCGCCGGGTTCTGCATCTACGGCCCGCAGGCGCTGATCGGCATCGCAGCCGCGAACCAGGCCACGAAAAAGGCCGCTGCGACGGCCAACGGGCTTACCGGCCTGTTCGGTTATGCCAGCACGGTCGTTTCGGGCGTGGGGCTGGGCTTCGTGGCGCAGCATTACGGTTGGAACTGGGCTTATGTCGGTATTATCGGCGTAGCCATCGTCGGTATGCTGGTCTTCCTGATGATGTGGGGGGCGCGTGCCGACGGTTACGATGCCGAACCGGAACGGAATTAAACAGTATGTTCCTATTTTAGATGATGATACGGGTCTTGCGATCCGGGAGTGTCCGAACCGGAGCGCGGTTTCGGACACTTTTTTTGATAAAAGCGAAAAAATAACTATATTTGCTCCAATAACTGCTAAAAAGACAGAGAGATATGCTGAGCATTGCCGAACGACACAAATATATCCTCGACAAACTGAACAAATATGGTTTCGTGCGCATCACCGACGTGGCGAACGAGCTGGGGGTTACGAAGGTAACGATCCGCAAGGATGTGAAAATCCTGGAGAGCAAAGGGCTGCTTTACAAGGTACACGGCAGCGCCCGTCCCGCCAATCCCCATGTCGCCGACCTCGACGTGCATGTCAAGGACAATATCAACCGCGATGCCAAGCGCCTCATCGCGCAGCGCGCCGTGGAGTTGTTGGATGATAACGATTCGATCATCATCGCATCGGGGTCTACGATCTATTCTTTCGCCGAGGAGATCAAGATGCGCCAGTGGCACCATCTGAACATCGTCACGCCGTTCCTGCGGCTGGGCGTGCTGCTCAACGAGGCGGAGAATGTCAATGTCGTGCAGCTGGGCGGTACGGTGCACAAGAAGTCGCTTTCGGTGCTGGGCGAGGAGGCCTCGCGGTCGCTGGACGACTGCATCTGCTCGAAACTCTTTTTCGGGGTGGACGGCATCGACCTCGAACACGGCATCACCACCTCGACGCTCGACGAGGCGAAACTCACGCGCAAGATGATGAAGGCCTCGTCGCAGAATATCGTGCTGGCCGACTCGTCGAAATTCGGGCAGCGCGGCTTCGGACGCATCTGTGCGTTGGAGGATATCGACGTGATCATCACGGACGACGGGATTCCTGAACAGATGGTCACCATCGTCGAAGAGGCGGGCGTCGACCTGATTATCGTCAGATAACGCTACCCGGGGAGGGAAGCTTATTCCGGATTACAGAGCCGTTACGGGGCGGTTGGCGTTTCCGGCGGCGGGGATCGGTGTGGATTATTTGTTGAAAATTTTCCGGCTAAATTTTGCATGCCCGGCAAAAAAGCCCTACCTTTGTGCACAATTATAGTGATCCCGAGAACCTATGAATTGTAAACCCAGCATATTGTCGGCGCAGGCTTCCTGGCAGCAAGACTATTGGTCGGGCGACGTATTTCCTCCGGTTTTCGGCGATTTTGTTTTATTAGGGTAACTGTTTCAGTTGCCCTATTTTTTTACGCTTACGCAGATGAAAACACTTTATACCAATGCCGTAGTTTATGACGGCGGTCGTTTTGCGGCCGGGGAGTTTGCCGTCGACGGGGGGTGTGTCGTGCCCGCCGGGGGCGTTGCCGACCGGGTCGTAGACCTCGGAGGGCGCCACGTGGTGCCGGGGCTTGTCGACGTGCATGTCCACTTGCGCGAACCGGGGTTTTCGCAGAAGGAGACCATTGCGACGGGTACGGCGGCCGCGGCCCGCGGAGGCTATACGACGGTATGTTCGATGCCGAACCTGAACCCTGCGCCCGACACTCCGCAGACGCTCCGTGCGCAGACCGACATCATCCGCCGCGATGCCGTCGTGCGCGTAGTTCCCTACGGCTGCATCACGATGGGGCAGCGCGGCTGCGGCCGGCTGGTCGATTTTGCGGCGCTGGCGCCCGAGGTCGTCGGCTTTTCGGACGATGGACGCGGCGTGCAGTCGGAAGGCCTGATGGAAGAGGCGATGCGCCGCGCTGCACAGGTGGGGAAGCCGGTCGTGGCGCACTGCGAGGTCGATGACCTGCTGCGGGGCGGCTATATCCACGACGGGGAGTACTGCCGTGCGCACGGGCATAAGGGCATCTGTTCGGAAAGCGAGTGGCGGCAGGTGGAACGTGACATCGCGCTCGCGGAAAAGACCGGCTGCCAGTACCATGTCTGCCATGTGTCGACCCGTGAGAGCGTCGAACTGGTACGTCGCGCCAAGGACAGGGGCCTGCGCGTGAGTTGCGAGACGGCCCCGCACTACCTGTTGCTTTGCGACGAGGATCTGCAGGAGGACGGGCGGTTCAAGATGAACCCGCCGCTGCGCAGCCGCGCTGACCGCGATGCCCTGCTTGCGGGGATCACGGACGGCACGATCGAGGTGATCGCCACGGATCATGCGCCCCATACCGCCGCGGAGAAGTCGCGCGGCTTGGCCGCAAGCGCCATGGGGGTCGTGGGGTTGGAGTGTGCTTTCCCGCTGTTATATAAATATATGGTGTTGCCTGGCATCGTCACGCTCGAAAAGCTGGTCGCGCTGATGGCTGTCAATCCCCGCCGGATATTCGGCCTGGGCGGCGGGTTGCATGTCGGCGACCAGGCCGACTTTACGGTGCTGGATCTCGATGCACGGTACAGGGTCGACCCTGCGACGTTCCTTTCGATGGGCCGGGCGACCCCGTTCGCAGGCTGGGAAGTACAGGGCCGTGCGGCGATGACCGTCGTGGGCGGCAGGGAAGTGTTTAGAGACGAAACGATGAAAACCAATAGATAAGAATGAAACCATTTACGAAGAAAATTGTGCTGGAAAACGGCCGGGAGTTCTACGGTTACGGCTTCGGTGCCGACCGAGAGGCTATCAACGAGATCGTCTTCAATACCTCGATGGTGGGGTATCAGGAGATCATGTCAGATCCCTCCTACACGGATCAGATGGTCGTGATGACCTATCCGCTCATCGGAAACTACGGTATGGCCGATGAGGATTACGAAACGAAGAACCCGACCATCGGCGGTATGATCGTGCGCGAGTATAACGACTCGCCGTCGAATTTCCGGTATACGAAAACCCTGAACGAGGTGTTTGAGGAGTACGGCATCCCGGCGATCTGGGGCGTAGATACCCGCACGCTGACGCGCATTATCCGCAACGAGGGCAGCCAGAAGGTCATCGTCACCGATGCCGCCACGCCCCGTGAGGAAGCGATGCGCAAGCTCGCCGGGTATTGCCTGCCGCACGATATGGTTTCACGTGTGAGCTGCAAAAAACGCTGGATGTCGCGCGTTCCCAACCACAAGTACGACGTGGTGGCCGTCGACTGCGGCATCAAGCACAATATCATTCGCCAGCTTAACCGCGTGGGCTGCAATGTGACCATCGTGCCCTACGACTCGACGGTCGAGGAGATCATGGCCTTCCATCCCGACGGCATCGTGCTGTCGAACGGCCCAGGCAACCCCGAGGATGTGACGCCGGTGATCGGGCTGGTCAGGCAACTGCGCGGCAAACTGCCGATTTTCGGCATCTGCATGGGGCACCAGCTCATATCGCTGGCCTATGGCGCCAAGACCGTGAAGATGAAATTCGGCCACCGCGGCGGGAACCACCCCGTGAAAAATCTGGAGACGGGACGGATCGAGATCACGAGCCAGAACCACAGCTATGCCGTGGACATCGACTCGCTGGCCGCCACCGGCCTCAGGCTGACGCACGTAAACCTGCTCGACGGCACGGCCGAAGGCGTGGAGTGCGCCGAGGACGGCGTCTTTTCGATGCAGTACCACCCCGAGAGTGCCTCGGGCCCGCAGGATAGCAGCTATTTGTTCAAGAAGTTTACCAAAATAATGGAGGAGCGTAAAAATGCCTAAGAGAAGAGATATAAACAAGGTAATGGTCATCGGTTCCGGCCCGATCGTCATCGGCCAGGCCGCGGAATTCGACTATGCGGGTACGCAGGCGTGCCTCGCACTCAAGGAGGAGGGATACGAGGTAATCCTGGTGAATTCCAACCCTGCGACGATCATGACCGATACGCATATCGCAGACAAGGTCTACATGGAACCCCTGACGCTCGAATACGTGGCCAAGATCATCCGTTTCGAGCGTCCCGACGCCATCGTGCCGGGGCTGGGCGGACAGACGGGCCTGAACCTTGCGGTGCAACTTGCCAAGAAGGGTATCCTGAAAGAGTGCCAGGTCGAGATCCTGGGCACCTCGTTCGAGTCGATCGAACGCGCCGAAGACCGCGAACTTTTCAAGGAGCTGTGCGAGTCGCTGGGCGAACCGGTGATCGAATCTAAAATCGCCATGTCGGTCGAGGAGGCCGTGGAGGTCGCCGCCCAGATCGGCTATCCCGTCGTGCTGCGTCCCGCCTATACGCTGGGCGGTACGGGCGGCGGATTCGTCGACAACGAGGAGCAGCTGCGCGAAATGATGCGCCACGCCCTGTTCCTTTCGCCCGTGCACCAGGTGCTCGTCGAGAAGAGCATCAAGGGCTACAAGGAGATCGAGTTCGAGGTGATGCGCGACCACAACGACACGGCCATCAGCATCTGCTGCATGGAGAATATCGACCCCGTGGGCGTGCATACGGGCGACTCGATCGTCGTGGCGCCGTGCCAGACGCTTACCAACAAGGAGTTCCAGATGCTGCGCGACTCGGCGCTGAAGATTATCCGCGAGCTGAAGATCGAGGGCGGTTGCAACGTGCAGTTCGCACTCGACCCCCTGTCGTTCAAATACTACCTGATCGAGGTGAACCCCCGCGTGTCGCGCTCGTCGGCCCTGGCGTCGAAGGCCAGCGGCTATCCGATCGCGCGTGTGACGGCCAAGGTCGCCGTAGGGCTTACGCTCGACGAGATCATGCTGGCCAATACGCCCGCCAGCTTCGAGCCGACGCTCGATTACGTGGTCACCAAAGTCGCCCGCTTCCCGTTCGACAAGTTCAGCGATGCGTCGAACAAGCTGGGTACGCAGATGAAGGCCACGGGCGAGGTGATGTCCATCGGCCGCACGATGGAGGAAAGCCTCCTGAAGGCGCTGCGCTCGCTCGAAACGGGTGTCTGCCATATCTACCACAAGAAATTCGACGGCTGGTCGGACGCGCAGCTGCTGGAATACATCAAGGACGCTACGGACGACCGCCTCTATGCCATCGCGCAGCTGATCCGCAACGGCATCGACCTGGTGCTGATCTACGACAATACGAAGATCGACATGTTCTTCCTCGAAAAGTTCAAGAACATCGTCGAATTCGAACGCGAGGTGAAAGCGCACCCGATGGATGTCGAAACCCTGCGCGACGCCAAGCGCATGGGATTCAGCGACAAGTTCATCGGCCAGTTGTGGGGCATCTCGCAGTATGACGTTTACCGGCTGCGCGAGAAGAACGGCCTCTTCCCCGTATACAAGATGATCGACACCTGCGCCAGCGAATTCAGCTCCTACGTGCCCTATTTCTACTCGACCTACGAGGATGAGAACGAATCGGTCGTGAGCGACAAGGAGAAGATCGTGGTGCTCGGCTCGGGCCCGATCCGTATCGGGCAGGGCGTTGAGTTCGACTACTCGACCGTGCATGCCATCTGGTCGATCCGCGAGGCCGGTTACGAGGCCATCATCATCAACAACAACCCCGAAACCGTGTCGACGGACTACACTACCAGCGACAAGCTCTATTTCGAACCGCTGATGGTCGAGGACGTGATGAACGTCATCCACCTCGAAAAACCGAAGGCGATCGTCGTGTCGCTCGGCGGACAGACGGCCATCAACCTGGCCGAGCCGCTGGCGCAGCTGGGCGTGCCCATTATCGGTACCGATACGCAGGCGATCAAGAACGCCGAAGATCGCGGTTGCTTCGAGAAGATCATGGAAGAGCTGCGCATCCCGCAGCCCGAGGCCGAGGCCGTCACCGACATCGAGACCGGCGTGAAGGCCGCCGCCCGCATCGGCTACCCGGTGCTGGTGCGTCCGAGCTATGTGCTCGGAGGCCGTGCCATGCAGATCGTTTCGAACGAGGAGCGCCTGCGCCACTACCTGCAGACGGCCGTCGAGGTCAACGAGGATTCGCCGGTGCTGGTCGACCGCTATATCATGGGCAAGGAGCTGGAGGTGGACGCCATCTGCGACGGCAAGGACGTCTTCATCCCCGGCATCATGGAGCATGTCGAGCATACGGGTATCCACTCGGGCGACTCGATCAGCGTCTATCCGACCTTCAGCGTCAGCCAGAAGGCCAAGGACAAGATCATCGGCTATACGGTCAAACTCGGCCTGAGGATCGGCATCGTCGGCCTCTATAACATCCAGTTCATCCTCGACGAAAACGACGAGGTCTATGTCATCGAGGTCAACCCGCGTTCGTCGCGTACCGTGCCGTTCCTTTCCAAGTCGACGGGCGTGCCCATGGCGCACATCGCCACGCAGGTCATCCTGGGCAAGACGCTCCGCGAGCTGGGCATCACCGAAGTCTACGGCAAGGAGAAGAAACGCTGGTACGTCAAGGCCCCGGCTTTCTCGTTCGCCAAGATCCGCGGTATGGATTCGTACCTGTCGCCCGAGATGAAGTCCACGGGCGAGGCGATCGGCTACGATGACAAACTCACCCGCGCGCTTTACAAGGCGTTGCAGGCCACGGGCATGAACGTCTCCAACTACGGTACGATCTTCGTCACGATCGCCGACCACGACAAGGAGCAGGCGCTGCCCCTCGTGCGGCGTTTCTACGACCTGGGCTTCAACATCGAGGCCACGACCGGGACGGCCGAGTTCCTGCGCAACCACGGCATCCGTACCCGTACGCGCCGCAAGCTGAGCGAAGGCAGTTCGGAGATCATCGACTCGCTGCGCCAGGGACATGTGAGCTACGTCATCAACACCATCGACGTCAACCAGCATAACACGCGCCTCGACGGATACGAGATCCGCCGCACGGCCGTCGAGAACAACGTGACGGTATTTACGGCGCTCGAAACGGTGAAGGTGCTGCTGGACGTGCTGGAAGAGATTACGTTCGGGGTTTCGACCATCGACGCGAAGTGATTTCGGGTTTTATGCCGCACCTGCGGCACATCGGGACAGAAAAGCATGTATAAAAAAGGCATCTATAAAATCCTTGCCAACGAACCGCTGACGGCGACCGTATGGCGCATGGTGCTCGGGGGGGATACGCAGTGGATCACCGCCCCCGGGCAGTTCGTCGACATCGCCCTCGAAGGCCGTTACCTGCGCCGTCCGATCTCGGTCTGCGACTACGACGCCACGACGCTCACGCTCATCTACAAGGTGGTGGGCGAGGGAACCGCACAGATGAGCCGTATGGCCGCGGGCGGGGAGCTCGACCTGCTGACGGGGCTCGGCAACGGGTTCGACGTGCACAATGCCGCACAGCGTCCCCTGCTGGTGGGCGGCGGCGTGGGTATCCCGCCGCTGTATGGCCTTGCCAGGCGGCTGACTGCACAAGGTAAGCGCGTCACCGCCGTGCTGGGCTTTAACCGAAAATCCGAGATTTTTTTAGCGGAGGAATTTCGGGCGCTGGGTGCGGAGGTCGTCATCGCCACCGCCGATGGCAGCGTCGGTCTCAAGGGCCTCGTGACCGACGGCATGGCCGCCGTGTCCGACTATACCTATCTCTACACCTGCGGCCCGGAGCCGATGCTCAAGGCGGTGTACGCTGATTGCAAGACCTCCGGCCAGTTCAGCTTTGAGGAGCGGATGGGCTGCGGCTTCGGGGCCTGCATGGGCTGCTCCTGCGAGACGAAATACGGCAATAAGCGCATCTGTAAGGATGGCCCCGTGCTGGAAAAGGAGGAGATCGTATGGTGAACACAAAAGTGACCCTCTGCGGCATTGAGATGGACAACCCCATCATCCCCGCCAGCGGCACCTTCGGCTTTGGCTATGAGTTCGCGGAGCTGTACGACATCAATATGCTGGGTACCTTCTCCTTCAAGGGTACGACCCGGGAGCCCCGCTTCGGCAACCCCACGCCCCGCATCGCGGAGTACGCCGGCGGCCTGCTGAACGCGGTGGGTCTGCAAAACCCCGGCGTGGACGCGGTGATCGCAACGGAATTGCCAAAGCTCAAGCAGGTATTTCACAAGCCGGTGATGGCGAATGTCAGCGGCTTTTCCGCGGCGGAATACGCCGAGGTCTGCGAGAAGTTAGACGCGCAGGAGCAGGTGGGCTGGCTGGAGGTCAATATCTCCTGCCCCAACGTCCACGGCGGCGGCGCGGCCTTCGGCGCGGACCCCAAGTCCGCTGCCGAGGTGACGAAGGCGGTCCGGGCAGTGACGAAAAAGCCCATCATTTTAAAGCTGTCCCCCACGGCGGCTGATATTGCCGCCGTCGCCAGAGCCTGCGAGGACGCGGGGGCTGACGGCGTGAGCCTGATCAACACCCTGCCGGGAATGCGCATCGACCTGAAACGCCGCCGTCCGCTGCTGGCCAACACCACTGGCGGTATGTCCGGCCCAGGAATGCTCCCGCTGGCGGTGCGGATGGTGTATCAGGTCTACGAGGCCGTTTCCATCCCCATCGTGGGTATGGGCGGCGTCACCACGGCGGAGGACGTTATCGAGCTGATGCTGGCGGGCGCCACTGCCATCGGCGTGGGCGCGGCGAACCTTGTGGAGCCGTATGCCTGCAAGACCATCATTGAAAATCTGCCTGCCGTGATGGAACGATACGGCATGGAAAATCTGACGGAGATCATAGGAGGAGCACATCATGGGTAAGGACGTTATCGTTGCGCTGGACTTCGACAGCAAGGAAAAGACACTGGCCTTTTTAGACCGTTTCACCGAGGAAAAGCCCTTTGTGAAGATCGGCATGGAGCTGTTTTACGCCGAAGGCCCCTCCATCGTGCGGGAGATCCGGGCCCGAGGCCACAAGATCTTCCTGGATCTGAAGCTGCATGACATTCCCAACACCGTGAAAAAGGCCATGGCGGCATTGTCTGCGCTGGATGTGGACATCGTGAACCTCCACGCCGCCGGTACCGCCGCCATGATGACCGCCGCGCTGGAGGGTCTGACGCGCCCCGACGGTACCCGGCCGCTGCTCATCGCCGTGACGCAGCTGACCTCCACGGATCAGGACATGCTGGAAAAAGAGCTGTGGATCGAAAAGCCCATTGCCGAAGTGGTGATGCACTATGCGGAGATCGCCTCCATCGTGGACGGACCGATCAGCGGAGAGGTCAGGGCAACGACAACGGATGCAGAGTCCATGAT
>OHLJ01001057.1_pt1 | contig 13420 bp, 11 predicted proteins | sample 1568991 | NCBI WGS metagenome assembly OHLJ01 (sample SAMEA3879601, study PRJEB24766) | human gut metagenome | biome: human-associated habitat; feature: feces | place: USA | collected 1985/1987
ATCGCACTTCTCCTTGAGGTTTTGCAGAACAGAAAGGCGCTCCGGCTTTTTATCCAGAAACTCCCGCAGTTCCTTGAAGCCGATGCTGTCTACATAGTGCGCTGAAATCTTCCCATCCTGATTCAGCATGATTACATCGCTGACCGACAGGCTGTGCCCATGGTAATCCGTCGGGCAGGCAAAGTTGAACTTCTGGTACAGTTGTTCCAGCAGTTCTGCTTGCGGAACGCTGCGCTTTCCTTCCGGGAGATTGCCCCGGTACAGGATCTCGTAATTCTCAACGGAGGGAGCGATGTTATGCTTGTTCAGATGGCGCATGGATGCAAAGCGGAGCGCCGGGTCTGCATCCTGTTGCAGTTGCATGACCAGATAGCAGTCGTGCCCGCTCTGCTGGAATTGCTTCATGCGGTATGACTGAACCTCATTTCGGTCTGCGAGTTTCTGTGCAAACTCCTCTTGAGTGAGCGGGATGCAGTCCTTGTTCCGCAGATTGTGGCTGTACAGGATCTCGTCCCGCACCTCCTCGATCATCAGTTCGGGCGCGTCAATTTTTCCGCGCTCCAACAGGCAGCAGTCGCCCTGATAGAGCGCATAATTCCATGCGCCGTCCCTCTGCCTGCACGGTGAGATAATAGTCGTATTCCAGATTCCACGCCCTCTGCTCCTGCTGTGTCAGCGGCTCCGGCTCCACGATGGCATGACTGCGCGCCATGCGCTCTGCAAATTCGCAGATGTGCTGCACAGAGGAACCAATCTTCATGTGATAGTCATCGAGGTATTCGACCTTCTCGGAACGCTGGTGCCCATCCGGGTAGGTTATCTGCACAACACCGCCGTCCGGCACCCGGAACAGCTCGTTGTACATCGGGTCAATGAAGCGCACATCATTGTCCGGCAGAGAGCGCGGAGCCAAATTCCTGCGCCTGCGAACCCCGGAGCGAAACTTCTCCAAAGTGGTGACGGCAACATTCTGGATCTTCCCCACAGGCTCGTCCTGATGCTCTGCCAGATAGTACGCACGGGCAGTTTCGATACGCCGCTGGGTGTTGCCCAGAGCTTCCCGTGGAATCTGCCCTTCCTCCACCGGGAGCGGGCTGTTCTTATCGAAGACCTCATACCCGACACCTGCGAGATTTTCCCGCAGATGCAGATACGTCTGCTCATTGATGAGGTAGACCGCTTCGTTGTCCTTTATCACAGTGTCATCCTTCATCAGTAGCCCCCTTCAAATTCCAGAGAAAACTTGCTGCGGCCATCGACCTCGGTGCTCAGCAGCACGGTGGCATTGTAGGTCTTGCCCTTGGCACTCTTGCAGTCCTTCAGCCGGACACGGCCATCCCGCAGCAGCTTGTCCGCCACATGAGCGTCCAGACGCTTGCCCAGACGCTTGAAGAACGCATTGTCCTTCCACAGCACGAAACGGCACTCCCGGTTCTCGCAGAACCAGCCCTTTTCACGCTCCACAACATTTGCACCACAGTTCGGGCAGACACCAATAATCTTGCTTTTCATAAGTGCATTCGCTCCTTTTTTCATTTCCGTGTTCTTTACCAGTTCGGTAATCATCGTATTGATCTCAGTCATAAATTCACCCGGCTCCATTTCGCCACGCTCGATTTGCAGCAATTTCGCTTCCCAGTCAGCCGTCATATCCGCAGACTGAATCTCTTCGGGCATTACGGTAATGAGGGCTTTTCCCTTATCCGTGGGCAGCAGCACCTTGGTTTTCTTGGTGCCCTTGCGTTCCAGAAAGCCCTTCTGCACCAGCTTTTCGATGGTGGCGGCTCTCGTTGCCGGGGTGCCGATGCCCTGACGTTCTACGCCCTCCGGCATACTGTCTGCACTGGCGGTTTCCATCGCATGAAGTAGAAGGTCCTCGGTGAAATGCTTTGGCGGAGACGTTTGACCCTCTTTCAGTTCGACACCGGCAACGCTGCACTGGCTCTGCTCCTGCACATCGGGCAGAACAGCCGGTTCTTTCTGCTTGCCCAACAGTTCGCCCAGCATTTTCCGCTCCATGGCTCTCCATCCATCGGACAGCACCAACTTGCCTTTTGCGGAGAATTCCTCTCCGGCGCAGATGGTGGTGAGCGTAGTTTCTGCATAGCAGTGCGGTTCGCCCACAGCGCAGAGCAGCCGTGCGGCAATCAGCCGCAGGACATTCCGCTCCCCGGCAGGGAGGGCGGCAAGATCTGCGTTTGCCATGCTTTTCGTAGGCAGCAGCGCATGGTGGTCGGTGACTTTGCCGCCATTGATGACCTGCTGCACATGGATGGGAATCGGCTCCTCCACGGCAAACGCCCTGCCCGTGTCCGTCACCAGTCCCGGAAGGGAAGCCGCCATATCCTCCGTCAAAAACCGGCTGTCCGTGCGGGGGTAGGTGATAAGCCGCTTTTCGTAAAGGCTTTGGGCATAATCCAAGGTCTGCTGTGCCGTAAATCCCAGCAGACGGTTGGCATCCCGCTGCAATGCAGTAAGGTCATAGAGCTGCGGCGGGCTTTCGGATTTCTCCTTGCGTTCCATCTTCTGCACCGTGACACGCCCCTCCTTTCGGCATTTGGAAAGCAGCAGTTCGGCATCCGCTTTCTGGGCAAACCGCTTGCTGGATGCGGTGCCGCCGTCCGCAAGGGTCAGGGCAACCGTGTAGAATTTCTCCGGCACAAAGGCGGCAATGGCGGCTTCCCGCACCACCGTCATGGCAAGCACTGGGGTCATAACACGCCCTACCGCCAAAGGCTGGCTGTACAGGCATGAAAAAAGCCGGGACGCATTGATGCCGACCATCCAGTCGGCACGTTCCCGGCACAGAGCTGCGTTGTACAGCGCATCGTATTCAGTTGACGGTTTGAGATGGGCGAATCCTTCCCGGATGGCATTTTCCTCCATGCTGGACAGCCACAGGCGGGAAACAGGCTTTTTGCACCCGGCTTGCTGATACACTAAGCGGAAGATCAGTTCTCCCTCACGTCCGGAATCGCAACTGTTCACAATGCTCTCCACATCCGGGCGGTGCATCAGCTTTTGCAGGATGCCAAACTGCTTTTTGGTGGACGCAGACACCAGATACTGCCACTTTTGCGGCAGGATGGGCAAGTCTGCGATGCTCCACTTGACGTATTTGGCATCGTAGATGTTGGGCGGTGCCAGTTCCACCAGATGACCGATACACCAACTGACGAGATAGCCGTTGCCCTCAAGGTAGCCATCCTGACGATTGGTGGCACCGAGGACTTTGGCGTAGGACATCGCCACCGAGGGTTTCTCGCTGACCACAAGTTGATAAGACAATAAACATCCCCCCTAAAACTCAAAATCTATGTAGCCACAACAAATGCCGGTTGACTTTTGGAAAGTTTGAGCATATACTATATACAGTGATCGTGCTGTGGATACTTGTGAGGCCCACAGCCTAGAAGGAGGTTCCTAGCAATAGGAGCCTCCTTTCTTTATAGAGTGCTTTGTGAGGATGGAAAAATGCCGAAGCCGTTTTTGACGTATGAGCAGCAGCTTATCAAGTTGCGCGATGAAAAACACATTGTAATCACGGATGAAACCAAAACTCTTTGCAAACTGCAACAGGTCGGCTATTATTCGCTTGTTAGTGGGTACAAGCATCTTTTTCGCATTCCCGCGCAAAAGATTTACAAGAATGGAACGGCTTTTGAAGAACTTGTGTCTTTGTATGAGTTTGACGAAGCTCTGCGAGAGCTATTTCTTCATTATCTTCTGCACATTGAGCGGCATATCCGTTCTTTGCTTTCCTATTATTTTACGGAGAAGTACGGAGAAGCCCAAAGCACATATCTTCTGAAAACGAACTATAACTATGTGCGGAAACACCAACAAGGCATTGACCGATTGGTGTATGAACTGCAAAAGCTGACTCTGACAACGCAGCACTCCTACATAGCCTACCAGCGAAATACCTATCACAACGTTCCGCTTTGGGTTTTGGTAAACGCTCTGACGTTTGGCACACTCTCCAAGATGTACTTTTTCTTTCCGCTCGGCTTGCAGAGCAAGGTAAGCAAAAATTTCGCTCATGTAAATGAAAAACAGTTGGGTCAGTTCCTTACAGTTATGACCAAGTTCAGAAATGTTTGTGCGCATAATGAACGGCTTTTTTCGTATCGCTCCAAGGATGCGATTCCTGATATGGCACTTCATTCTAAACTAGGCATTCCCAAAGAACGCAGTCTGTATCAATGTGGTAAAAATGACTTGTTCGCTGTTGTGATTGCTTTCCGATACCTTTTGCCAAAGCAGGAATTTCTGAAATTCAAGCGTACATTGACGGTACAAATCGACAGCTTTCTGAAATCCACCACGCATATTTCAGAAGAAGAACTGCTCCGTGCAATGGGATTCCCTGCAAATTGGAAGAAAATCAGCCTTTATCGAATTTAATTATGTAAGGCGGCAAACGCCGCCAATAGAATTATTCTTCTGCTGTATTCTCCTCACCGGCTTCTTCCGGTTCATCCTCAGTGGGTATTTCAAAATCGCCCTTGTCCTCGGTGTAGTTTGCATCGGGGTCGAGGGCTTCTTTTTCGGCCTGCTTTTTCCGCTTCCGCTTTGCGAAAGCGTAGAAGCCGCCGCCTGCCGCCAGCGCAGTCAGCACGACCACACCCAGAAAGCCGGATGCGATCTTTGTGACCTTGTTTTCCTTGGGCTGTTCCGTGCCGGATGCTGCCGCTTCTTCGGCGGCTTTCTTGGCTTCTTCCTCGGCTTCTTCCTCGGCTTTCAGCTTGTCCTGTTCTGCTGCTTCCTTTTCAGCGGTATAAGCATCCGCATCTTCTTCCTCCATCAGAGTCAACAGGTCCGCTTCGTCTACCAGATTCATAAAGTGGACGGTCTGTTGCCCCTTGGCGTTGCGGTCAATCACCAGATAGAAAGTCGCACCCGACTTCGACACCAGCGTAATGAACTGCTGCCCGCTGCCATCGGAATAGTCGGTGTGGTAGTCGTCCACCAGCGTCAGGTTGCCCTCCGGGGTCAGGGCACCAGATTCCTCATCGGTCACGGTGACAACATCTTCCTCCACGACTTCCGGCAGAACCGGCTGCTCCACCGGGGCAGCTTCGCCCTCAAAGGCAAAGGCGGGAGCCGCCATGCCAACGCACAGTGCCGCCGATACCAGCAGTGCACCCAGTTTCTTAATCTTCATCTGCATTGACCTCCTTCTCGAAAGTTGCACCCGCAGCGGACAGCGCAGCCGGGTTCGGGGTAGTGGTGGCCGACTGCCGCAGCAGAGCGGCGAGCTGCTCCGGCGTGAGCTTGGCAGTCCGCACCATTTCGTTGACCTCGGCGGAATCCTCTTCCTGAATGCGCCGCTCCAGAATCTCGATGCGGTTGTTCAGCTTGATGCGGCGCTCCCTCTCTTTTTCCAGCATCGCCCGCAGCTTATCCGACTTTTCGCTCATCGTAATCCCTCCATTTCATTTTAAAAGCCGCCCAAAACCGGACAGGTATTTCTGCCAGTAGGACGAGTGAATGTTTGCGTACTTGATGGGGTCTCCGGCACTGACCATCATGCCGTTTCCGAGGTAGATGCCCACATGACTTTTCCCAGGCGTATCATACGTTCCTTCAAAGAAAACAAGGTCACCGGGCTTTGCTTCGGCTTCGGAAATGTGCTGGCTCTTGTTCCACAGACCGTTGGCGGTAGTGCGCCCTACATCGTAGCCGTTCTGGTTGTAGACCCAGCAAACGTAGCCGGAGCAGTCAAACCCGGTGTCCGGGGTGGAGCCGCCCCACACATAGGGTGTGCCCACATACTTTTGGGCTTCCTTGTAGATGGCGGCAAATTCGCTGTCGGTCAGGGCTTCTGCCGGAACCTGATAGTCGATGCCCGGTGTGCCGGAGCCATCGGAGCCACCGGGCGGCAATCCGCCGTTGAATAGATAAGGTCTACCGCCCAAGGTATCTTGGAAAATCTCGTAACGTTTCCATTGGTCGTTGTTCAGTTCCTCCCGGATAACGACTTCCAGACCTTTGTTCACCAGTTTGGTGTGGAAGATGCGGTACTCGTAAGGCACCTGCGTGGGAACCGGAATTCCTGCCGGGCTGATGACCCACACGGTCTTATACCGTATCTGCACTTCCACCCATGTGGTCAGCTTGTATTGCTTGGCAAACGTCTCCTTGAGTTTTGCCTGCACCTCGCTGCGGGTGTAGTCGTCGTAGAGAGTAGTCAGGAACGAAGTGAGCTGCCAAGGATCGTGCTCAATAGCATCCAGATGGTATCGGTATTCGTCATAGCCGGGGTGGTCGGTGGGGGTACGCTTGATTTTCTTATCCAGTTCCTTTTCCAGCTTCTTGTAGTCGGTTTCGGCTCCCCGGATGTCCCGGTCCTCTGCGGTGTAAATGGTCTGCCCAGATACCTGCGTGGTGCCGGAAAACAGAATGGAACAGGACGAAAACGCTGACATGACCAGCAGCAGGAGCAAAAGAAAAACGCCCACGATCAAAAGAACGTGCGCGTTGCTTTTTGCAAAATTGGCAATGCCGTTGACTGCGGTACTGACCACCGATTTTCCTTTGTCGATGACCTGCTCCATGCCGGACTTTGCAGCATTGGTGCCATTGGATGCCGCTTTGCCGCCTGCGGTCTGCGCCGCTGTGCCCGAATGGGCGGCGGCACAGTAGCTCTGCCGGATGTCCTGTTTCTGCCGCCATCGGGAGAGCCAATTGGAGCCACCCTCGCCGGTGCCGGATACGCCTGCATCTTGTGTTGCAGTCGGCTCTTGCACGGAAGATTTTGCGGTTTTGGAGCCTTTCTTGCCCTGCATCTTGGCTTTCTTCTTGAGCTTCCGGGCATAGCGGCTTTTGGAAATATCACGGACATTTCCTGCCGCTTTTTCGCCCTCGCTCAACGCCTGCACACCGACATTTTCATCCTCGTACTGGTCAACTTCGTGATGCACCGCAGACCGGGCGGCATGGGCAGCGTACATCTCCCGCTTCTGCGCCTTACTCAACCGGCTCAGTTCGTCCGGGGTCAGTTCCGCCTTGCCAAACCGCAGATGCTGTGCCTTTTCCGCAGCTTTATCTGCATCGGTTTTCAGCTTTTTCTTTTTGGGCACCGTCTGCTCTACCTTGGCTTTTTTCGGGGGAGAACGGGTCTTTTTGGTAGACGATTCCTCTTTGATGTTCAGTTTCGGTTCACTCATTTCTGCGCGCCCTCCGAGACTTCACCCAACTTGGTGGTCATAATGCGGTAGAGTTCCAGATCGGTGGGGAAACGGTCCACAAACGGCAGAATGACATTACCGAAAAACAGCAGCCCTTCGCCCTCGCCGGAGTGGGTCACATAGGAAAGCTGATGAGGGCTGATGTTGAGCTGCTTTGCGAGAATCTGGCGGTCTCCCGCAGCCTGATTCAACATGATGATCATGTCACTGTTCTCGAAAATATTCTCGACTTCACGGGAAGAAAGAAGGTCTTTCACGTTCTGGGTCAGCCCTGTGGGAATACCGCCCCACTTGCGGAAACGCTTCCAGATCTCCACGGAATACGCCGCAGTCTGCTCCTCTTTCAGAAGCAGGTGCATCTCATCCATATAATACCGGGTGGACTTTCCGCTGCTGCGGTTTGCCGTGACACGCCCCCACACCTGATCCTGCACGATGAGCATACCGAGTTTCTTCATCTGTTTGCCCAGTTCCTTGATGTCGTAGCAGACGATGCGGTTATTGACGTTCACGTTAGTGCGATGGTTGAACAGGTTCAGACTGCCCTTGACGTAGATTTCCAGAGCCGTGGCAACATGGTGGGCTTCTTTCTCGTCCTGTTGGAGCAGGGCGTTGTACAAGTCCTCAAGGATGGGCATATTCTCCGGGCAGGGGTTCGCAAAATATTTGCGGTAAATCAGATGCACACAGCGGTCAATGACGGTTTTCTCCACCGGCAGCAGCCCTTCCTTGCCGCCCACCACCAGTTCGCACAGGGAAAGGATAAAGTCGGCTTTCAGGGACAGGGGATTATCTTCCTCGGAGTAGTTGGCATTGATGTCCATGGGGTTGATGAACTGGGTACTGTTGGGGCTGATTTTGATGACCTGACCCTTCAAACGATTCACCAGCGGCGAGTAATCGGCTGGGTCAGCGGTGTTACCACCGCTTTCCCGCCTAAGAACCGTACGTGACAGTTTCCCGTCATACGGCTCAAGCATTTCATCACTTTTTCAAGCGGTTCTCAGCATAAATACGCTGGCAGGAGCAATGAACGTAGCGCATATTACGAACATCTTCCGTGCCAGTCTTTGCCTTTGGTGCAAGGTAGAAGATTTCTCTTTCTTCCGTTACGTCCATCGGCATTCCGCAGTGGTAGCACAGCCCGTTCTGGTTTTTCCAGATAGTCTTGAATTTTCCAGTCAGCCGGTGCATTCCTTTGTCGAATTTCCTCTTTTGGAAATACGCCTCATCGAGGAACGGATTTGCAGACGCTTTTATCTTGGTGTGCCGCACAATAGCTGTGCTGTCCACCCGAATCAGCTCCTTGTTTTCCGTAGAGAACACCCAGTTCCGGTTACCGACACGATGCCAGTATCTCGTGGAAATCCACCACTTGTTCTTCTTTGGGTGCCGTCTTTTAGCCCATCGCCACAGCAGTTCGTACAGGACGTAGTCCAGATGCGCGAACGCATCACTTGCGCATACGGACTGGTGGTAATTAGTCCAACCTCGAATTTGTTCATTCAACTTCATAATCAGAACATCTTGCTGCCACGCTTTTCCTCTGCGGAGAATCGTGTCAGAGATATTGGAAACGATAGCCTTGACCGCCTTTTGGGAAGGCTTGATAATCAGCTTTTCGTTATACTTTCTGAAGTTCCAGCCGAGGAAGTCGAAACCATCGTCAATGTTGGTGACAACGGTCTTTTCATCAGAAAGTTCCAATCCGCGTTCAGCGAGAAACTCTCGAATCAGCTCCTTTGCTTCAAGAGCCAGTTCAGGTGTTGCCGCTGTGACCACAAAATCGTCTGCATAGCGGACGAAGTTTACTTTGTGGGCATTCTTAAATCTTAAATCGACCTTACCGAGCGCGTTCGTGTGAAAGCGTTCGACCAGCTTCTTCTCGATACCATCCAGCGTCATGTTCGCCAGAATGGGGGAGATAATACCACCTTGCGGAGTTCCTTCCTCGGTAGGAAAGAGTTCGCGCTGATAGATAAATCCCGCCTTTAAGAACTGCTTCAAAATGTTCTTGTCCATGGGGATGTTCGCCAGAAGCCAGTCATGGCTGATATGGTCGAAACAACCTTTGATGTCACCCTCCAAAACCCACTTCGGAGAAATGTGCTTGCGCGACAGTGCATTGAACAGATATTCGCAGGCATCCTGTGCGCATCTTCCTTTTCGGAAACCAAAGGATTTCCCATCTGCTGTTGTTTCCGCCACCGGCTCCAGTGCCAAAGCATAGAGAGCCTGCATTGCGCGGTCATACATTGTAGGAATGCCCAATGGACGCTTTTTCTTCTTGTCCTTCTTTTCGATATACACTCTACGGAGAGGACGCGCACGATACCCTTTATCTGTCAGCGATAGAACCGCTTTCATTTTCTTCGCCGGGGTGTTCCAGAGAACACCATCCACACCGGGAGTCTTGCGCCCATCGTTGGTAACGACACGCTTAACAGCCAGTGCTTTGGCGTAAAAGGAATGTGTCAGAAGATACTGAAGTCGTTTTACTGCGTTGTAGTCTTTTTGCTGAGTTGCCTTGACAATCCTGATTTGTAGCCTGTTGACTTCCCGCTCTGCCTTATGCCAGTCAATGTTTTTCCATTGGGCACTCAACATAGCTTCGTCCGACAGCTTCTCAGAAGTTTTACCTTCCGTCGTTGAATACTTATCGTTCACAGGGATACCTCCAATCTTGCCATGAAATACCCGGAATAAGTCAGCACCCTTTCAGGTCAGGGCAAATTTTGAACCCCTATGCTCACCGTTACAGTGAACCGTTCGCTTTTTATTCCATCTCATACCCTCTGCACCGTTTCTCCCTCTTGCGAGGTCGATACCTTTATTAAAGGAGTGCATAGGGTTTTCCACGTTCCACGTAATGCATAATTCATGAATGCCTTAGCCGCCATCTTTGAACCGGGAGGATTTGTGTCCATTTGCTTCGGGGTAGCGAAAGGCCCCTTGGCCACCTCCGGCACCTTTTGGTGTAGGTGTATCAGCCTTATTTCACCTATTCCCTGTAACGATCCTTACGATGGTTCACATTACATTCGACATAGCATTCTTTACCCTAACGGTATGTCTGCTTTTAGGCTGGCAGATTTCCCATATTGTCCTGTGAGCTTCCCAACGCCGGCTTTAGACCAGTGCAGGTCACAGTAGGGTTACTCCAAATGGATAGAGTAGCGTTTACACGCAATACATTACGCGACTTCGTGTCGCACCTCACATTCCGGGTCGCAGATGATAATATCATCGTCCGTCACGAGGAACGCATTGCAGATCTCACGCTTTGCGCTGAAGGATTTACCGGAACCGGGAGTGCCCAAAATCAGACCGTTGGGGTTCTTCAGCTTTTTGCGGTCCACCATAATCAGGTTGTTGGACAGGGCGTTCAAGCCATAATACAGGCTTTCCCTGCCGTTGTCGAACAGCTCCTGTGTGGTAAACGGCACAAAAATCGCCGTGCTGCTGGTGGTCAGCCCCCGCTGAATTTCGATCTGGCAGTCTGCCAGTGGCAGGCTGCTCATCAGACCCTGCTCCTGCTGGAAGTCAAGACGGCACAGTTCGCAGTTGTGCTTCTGTGCAATGCTGACCGCCTGAAACACGTTGGTTTCCAGTTCCTGCTCAGTCTTGCCGGTGTTCAGGACAAGGAACGTCACCAAAAACATTCTCTCGTTCTGACTCTGCAATTCCTTCAAAAGTGCCTTGGCATCCCTGCCGTAAGTCGCCAAATCAGACGGCAGCACGTCCATGTCGTATCCGGCGCGGACGGCTTTTTTCTGCTCCTCGATCTTTGATCTATCGAGTTCGGTGATGGTGCGCTTGATGGTTTTGATGGCCTTGTTCTGGTCAACGGACTGGATGTGCATGGTAACGATCTGGCTGGAATCCATGTCCAGAAAATCCTTCAAAAGCTGGTCGCTCAGGTCGGAGGCTGTGATGTTCAGGAAGCTGACCGCCCCGAAGATGCCGCCCATCTGAAAGGTACGGCTGTTCTTAAATGCCAATGCAGTAGGGGCAATGGCATCCTTTACGGACAGACCGCTGGGCACAAGGTCTTTCCAGTTGAAGTGGAACTTGTTGGCTCCATCCATGTTCAACATCCCGTGCATCAGCCGCAGGCGCTCCGTGCCGTCCAGCGGTTTTGCCAGAACGCCCAACCTGTGAAAGTTGTTCATCAGGTCGTTCTGGATGTGCTCCAACCGAGGTTTGACCTGCGCCATGCTGTCGCCCTCGATGCCATAGGTCAGAAACTTCGTTTTCGTCAGGCCATTGTTGCCCTTGGAAAGCTGCTGCCGCAGCATCTGGGAATACTCGGCGCGCACATCGTCAAAGCCATCCTGCTGGTAAGGGATACGGATGGACTTTTCAAAGTCTGCACTGTCTGTGGCGGTATTCACAAAGGACAGCTCAAAGTGGATAGAGCTGTCGAAAAAGTTGAGAAACGAGCACCATTCTTCAAAGATGGCGGTCTTATCCTCCTGCTGCGCCAGCTGATAGTTGATATCCTGATACTGGATGGTGCGGGTGTAGTAACCGGGACGAACACGGCAGGTGCCGTCCTCAAACATCCGCTGGAACGGAATGCTCTCCTGTGCCGTGCGGGGCACTGTGGGCTTGGGCGGCTTTTTGCCGTCTTTATTCTTTTTCAGAAACGGAATCATGGGTGTCATCTCCCTTCATAAGCAGTGCATAGTAATTGCGGGTCTGGTACGGACGCACCCTCGGACGAATAAAACGCGCCTGAAGGTAGTACCGCAGGATCTTTTCGGCGGGCTGACCGTTCTTCTGGTACATGGCCAGAAAAAACATGGGCAGCATCACCGACATCATGCCGAGGGTAGCACCGGAATTGCCAGCGGTGTCCCGCAGAACAAAGAACAGCGGCACGCCTACGACTGCCGCTGCACCAAAACAGACGAGCTGCCGGGCGGTCAGGTTGAAGGCTACTTTGGACTTCACCTTGCTGAAATCGCGCGGCACGGAAATATAAGCTGCCAAAATTTCACCCCCTCAGTGTGCGCCCAGAATACTCCGGGCAACAGAACCAGTCTTGAACAGCGTAAAGCACAGCAGCACCGTGTACCCCACGATGCTCCAGATCGAGTTGATGGCATCCCCGGATATGGCAACATTCTGAAGCAGAACGGCATAGATCGCCACGCAGATCAGGATCAGGAAGCCCTGAAATCCCAGCGCAAACAGGGACTTCAGGTAGTTCTGTCCTACATGGGATTGCTCGTGGTTGCCCCATGTTGCCATGGGGATGGGCGCAAGGCTCACCATGCAGTAGATCTCAATCATACGTCCGTAGACGATGACGAAAATCACGATAGACAGGATGCGCATGGTGATGCCGATGAAGAAGGACTGCAAGAATAACCCGAACAGGGGTCCTACGTCCATCTGCATCATGCTGGATTGCAGCATCGACAAGCCGATATCGTTGACCCTTGTGTTGCCGCTGATGATGCCGCTGGAATTTGCCACCACCTGCTGCGTCACGTCGAACACCGCCATGATGATATCGAAAGTGTTGGAAATCATCCAGACCGAAATGGCAGTTTTGAAGATCCATTTCATCAGCAGCGCAGGCTCAAATTGTGCCATGTTGTTGTGCTGTGTGATCATCTCGATCAACTCATAACAGGCGATGAAGGTCAGAATCACGCCTGCAATGGGAAGCACTACGTTCCGGGACAACGCCTCGATCATAGCGAAAACGCGCGGTTCAAAATTGGATGGTTTGGTGCCGACCTGCTGTGCGATGTTGCCCACTTGGGTGTTGACGTCATCAAACAAGCCGGAGAGATTGGACATGATCGCCGCTGTCAGCAGTGACTTGATCCAATCGGAGATTGCTTTGAGAACAGTTTCCACTCAGCGCCACCACCCATCAAGAAAAATGGTTGATAAGGGTCTTGAGCAGGTTGAGCAGAAAAATAAGGTGAGTCAGAATCTGCATAATAGCACCATCCTTTCAAAATAAAGGTGAATATTCGATTTGCAATGCGTTTCCTCTTTATAATAAGAATCCGTTTGCCACGGAGGGGCTGGAAATGCTTGCAAGTAAATATGTACGGGGCGGCAAACGCCGCCCGGAAAAGATCAGCCGAACAGACCGCTCAGCAGGGGGATCAGGGTGATACCGATGAGGGCAACGCCGCCGCCAGCCATCAGCTGTTTTATCCCCAATTAGGTGTAAAACTCTGCTCGATGGCGGGCGGCGGCGT
>OHLJ01001072.1_pt1 | contig 13282 bp, 10 predicted proteins | sample 1568991 | NCBI WGS metagenome assembly OHLJ01 (sample SAMEA3879601, study PRJEB24766) | human gut metagenome | biome: human-associated habitat; feature: feces | place: USA | collected 1985/1987
CTCCGGCTCAATCCCCGAAATTCGAATCAACTTCATGCTTGACACGATCTCGCTCCTCCGCACGCTTAGCGTCATTCCACTTATCAAGAGTTCCGACCAAATATCCAGTAATACGGCGAATGCGTTCGAATGGAACTCCATCGGCTTCGCTCCGTCCGCAGCAGGGGCAAGTATCGTTGATAATTCCGTTATAGCCGCAGATAGGATCTCGGTCTACAGGATGATTGATGCTTCCGTAACCGATGCCAGCTTCTTTCATGTGTCTTACAACACGCTCAAAAGCAGCCAGGTTTTTGGTCGGATCACCGTCCAGTTCTACATAGGAAATATGACCGGCATTGGTAAGAGCATGGTATGGAGCTTCAATGTCGATCTTCTTAAGAGCCGGGAGATGATAATAGACCGGAACATGAAAACTGTTAGTGTAGTAGTCACGATCGGTAACTCCCTTAATAATACCAAATTCTTTTCGGTCAGCTCTAAGTAAGCGTCCGGCTAAGCTTTCAGCAGGAGTAGCAAGACAGGTTACATTCATACCAAACTGCTTGCTTTTCTCATCACAATAGTTCCGAATATAACCGACAATGCGTAAGCCGAGTTCCTGGGATGCTTCATCTTCACCATGATGATGCCCTGTCAAAGCCACAAGACACTCTGCAAGCCCACAGAAACCAATAGAGAGGGTTCCGTGTTTCAATACCTCTCCAACTTCGTCATCCGGCCCAAGCTTGTCAGAGTCCATCCATACGCCTTCTCCCATGAGGAACGGAAAGTTTCTAACTACTCTTGACGCTTGAATCTCATATCGATCGAGAAGCTGCTGCATGGTTTTGTCGAGCATTCCGTCAAGCAGTTTGAAAAACTGAGGAATATCGCCATCGACCACAATAGCAAGCCTCGGAAGATTGATAGAAGTGAAACTCAGATTACCTCTGCCGGGAGCGATCTCACGAGACGGGTCATAAACATTACCCATTACACGAGTACGGCAGCCCATGTAGGCAACCTCCGTTTCAGGATGACCGGGCTTGTAATATTGGAGATTGTACGGTGCGTCGATAAATGAGAAGTTAGGGAAAAGTCTTTTTGCAGAAACTCTCATTGAAAGTTTGTACAAATCGTAGTTCTTATCCTCCGGATTGTAGTTTACGCCCTCTTTTACCTTGAAAATCTGAATTGGGAAAATAGGTGTTTCACCGTTGCCAAGACCTCTTTCCGTAGCGTAAAGGAGGTTCTTCATAACAAGTCTGCCCTCCGGAGAAGTATCTGTACCGTAGTTAAGTGAGCTGAACGGAATCTGTGCGCCTGCTCTTGAATGCATTGTGTTAAGGTTATGGATAAGTGCCTCCATAGCCTGGAAAGTAGCCTTATCTGTTTCAGCCTCGGCATGTTTAAACGCAAAACGCTGAATTTTCTCGGCAACTCTGTCTTCAAACTTTTCTTTAAGAAGTGCAAGCTCCTCCTTTTTATAATTAGGAGTCTGATTTTCGAGTGTCGGCCATTCGCCGCTTGCCTCCTCTGCCTTTTCGCAGATTTCTTTTACTGTAGCGTCAGGATCTTCGGCATCTGTCAAAAGTTCAATTGCTCTTTCAAGATTGATTCTGTAACGCTTTCTGTATGTTTTCTTAACGCCCGGAGCCATTGAGTAATCAAAGTTAGGCACACTCTGACCGCCGTGCTGGTCATTCTGGTTAGACTGAATTGCAATACATGCAAGTGCCGAATATGACGCAATGTCATTAGGTTCTCTCAAATAGCCGTGACCTGTTGAAAAACCGCCTTTAAAAAGGCTTACAAGGTCAATCTGGCAACAAGTTGTGGTAAGTGTAAAGAAATCAAGATCATGAATATGAATATCACCGTCACGATGAGCCTTAGAATACTTAGGGTCGAGAATGTACATTTCATTGAACTGTTTTGCGCCCTCTGAACCGTACTTGAGCATTGTACCCATTGCAGTATCACCGTCAATGTTTGCGTTCTCACGCTTAACATCGTTATCTTTAGCTGATTTAAAAGTAAGGTCCTCATAAATCTTCATGAGCTTTGTGTTCATTTCACGCACTCTTGTACGCTCTGCACGGTAAAGTATATATTCCTTTGCAGTTCTTGCATGACCGTTTTCAATAAGCACCTTTTCAACAGCGTCCTGTACCTGCTCAACTGTAGGAGCCTTATCTCCGCACTTTTTCTCAAGTAAATCTCTTACCTGTACCGAAAGTGCTTTTGCGGCATCATAATCGTTACCGCCGATTGCCTGTGCAGCCTTATAAATGGCTTGTGTTATTTTTTCTGTGTCAAAATTCGCTTCTCGTCCGTCACGCTTAATAATTTTTGTTATCATTTCTCTTCCTCCGTATTTATAACTCCTATATATATCTATATTTAGTGTTACTTTTATAATTTTCACTATATATTGTGGTATATGTATTGCCGAACACAAGTTTTATTCTATCATAAAGAGGCGTTTAATTCAATCGTCAAACTGACAAAAACAGATTTTTTTATTTGTTTAATTTGAGCAATTTTTTTAGGATAATTACAAATTAGAATATTACAAAAATTTTCTATAATATGTGACCGTTTGTTTATATCGCCACAATATATTGTATATTGTTCTTATAATTAAACACTGACATAAAATCAAAACAAAAAGCAATCGGGCCGCTTTATCAAACAGCTTGATTGCTTTTATCAGTAAGTTTTGCAATTTAACGCACGGTTTTAGCCAAACCTTTATAATCACTTAATAAAGTGTTTTGCTAAATCATAATTTAATATTTCCGCCACATTCAAGGCAGATTTTATCAATATGTATTATCGGGATAAGTTTTTCATCAATCTGCGCTATTTTTTCTTTCACGGCATTTAACGCATCTGTTTCTTTTAATTTACATTCAGGCGGAACCACAAGGTCAAAAAGTACACGCTGATGTTCTTCTCCCTTTACAATTCTGAAATCGTGCAGGCTGAGTGCGCCGTCAATACTGTCAAGCGACTCGTTTATCTTTTCTTTTAATTCAATAGTATATTCATCGGAAACCGCAATCGGGTCCATATGAATAGTAACCACGCAATTATACTTTTCCTGTATTTTTCTTTCAAGTCTGTCGATTACATCGTGCGCCTTTAAAATATCGACATCGTAAGGAACTTCCGCATGGAAAGAAATTATACATCTTCCCGGACCGTAATCGTGAATGAGCAAATCGTGAATACCCGTTATAAGTTCGGTAGAAAGCACAATTTCTCTGATTTCGTCTATAAATTCCGGGTCGGGAGTATTTCCGAGCAAAGGTGAAAGACTTTCCTTAAAAGTGCTTATACCCGTATAAAGAATAAATCCGGCTACGGCACAACCGAGCCAACCGTCGATATTCACGCCTGTTACGGCAGATATGCCCAAACCTATTAAAACTACCGAAGTAGCAATACAGTCGGTGAGAGAATCCATTGCCGTTGCCTTAAGAGCAGACGAAGAAATCTTTTTTGACATTGCCCTGTTGAAGAAAAACATCCACAGCTTTACACAGATTGAGCCGATAAGAATACATACCGACAACAAAGTAATTGCTGTGCTTTCTTCGGGATTAATAATTTTTTCAATTGACGATTTCAAAAGCTCCACACCCACAAGGATAATTGCACACGATATTCCCAAACCCGCCACATATTCATATCTGCCGTGACCGTAGGGATGTTCTTCATCGGCAGGTCTGTTGGCAAGTTTAAATCCCAAGAATGTTACAACCGAACTGCCTGCGTCTGACAGGTTATTAAACGCATCTGCCGTTACCGAAATTGAGGCGGTGAGTATCCCCGACAAAAGCTTTGCACTGAACAAAATGAGATTCAGTATTATTCCGACTACACCCGAAAAATTACCGCAAGCCGAACGCACCTGCGGATTTTTTATGTCATCATAATTTTTTATAAACTTTGAAAGCACTAAATCCAACAACTAAAAACACCACTTAACAAATAAACTACACCATATAATGGCATTAACAATAATTTAGCACAGCACATCAAAGTTAGTCAAGAGAAACAAATCCCATTGCAAAGAAATGCAACGGGATTTGATAAAATTATAAAGTTATTTTGCTTATTCAGCGTCAGCCTTAGCTTTTTCAATTATCTTTTGAGCAACATTTGCCGGAGCGTCTTCATATCTTGCAAAAGCAAATTCATAACTTCCTCTGCCCTGCGTAACCTGACGAAGATAGGTTGCGAAATTATCCATCTCTGCCATAGGAACTTCGCCCTCAACAATCTGCATACCGCTGTCCTCGGCAGGAGTCATACCGAGCACTCTGCCTCTGCGCTTGTTTACTTCACCCATTACATCACCCATATTTGAGTCGGGCAATGTAACCTTAAGAGAGCCGATCGGCTCAAGAAGTGTAGGAGATGCGTTTGGAATACCGTTTTTATACGCCATACTTGCGGCAGTTTTAAATGACATTTCCGAAGAGTCAACAGGATGATACGAACCGTCATAAAGTGTAGCTCTGATGCCTACCATCGGATAACCTGCAAGCACACCTTTTTTAATGGAATCACGCAAACCCTTTTCTACTGCCGGGAAGAAGTTTTTAGGAACTGCGCCGCCGACAACTCTTTCCGCAAATTCAAGACCTTCGCTCTCGCAAGGCTCAAACTCAATCCAAACATCGCCGAACTGACCGTGACCGCCTGACTGCTTTTTATATCTGCCCTGTGCCGAAACTTTTTTCCTGATAGTTTCACGATATGCGATTTTCTGCTTTTTAAGAACCGCCTCTACATTGAATTTTGACTTTAACTTTGAAATTACAACATCAAGATGCTGCTCGCCCAAGCCTGAAATAAGCATTTCGTGTGTTTCGTGATTTGTTACATATTTAATAGTAGGGTCTTCCTCGCTTAGCTTTGCAAGTCCCTGTGCTACCTTGTCTTCATCGCCCTTAGTGACAGGATAAATAGCCATTGTATATGATGATACAGGATAATCAATACCCTCAAGCACTACTTTTCTGAGCGGTGAGCAAAGTGTGTCGCCCGTTTTTACAGACGCAAGTTTTGGAATAGCACCGATATCGCCTGCGCCTATATAATCGGTTTCAACCTGTTTTTTACCTCTTACGGTAAGAACCTTTCCTATTCTCTCCTGTGTGCCTGTTCTCATATTTACAAGCGGAGTATCGGCACTGACTTTTCCCGATACAACCTTAACATAAGAAAGTTTACCTACAAACGGGTCAACAACTGTTTTAAATACAACTGCGGCAGCCGCTGCGTTTTCGTTAACGCTGATTTCAACAGGTTCGCCGTCAACATCAACAGCAATTTCGTCACCTTTATCGGCAGCTGTAGGTGCAAGCCATACAAGACTGTTCAAAAGCTGGTCAAAAGCAAATGTATTGTGTGCGTCACCGCAGAATACAGGGCAAATTGTACCGTCTTTAACACCCTTACTTACGCCGAGTATAATTTCTTCCGGAGTAAATTCTTCACCCATAATAAACTTGTCGAGCAGCTCCTCGCTTGTTTCCGCAACAGCCTCTTTAATAGCCTCACGCAAACCCTCAAGTCTGTCGCCCATATCAGGAAGCGGAGTCTGCACTACAGAACCGTCTGTATCATATTTATAAGCCTTATAATCAAAAAGATTTACATATGTATTTGCCTGACCGTCAACAATGTACGGAACAACAACAGGACAAACAGTAGGGCCGAATGTAGCCTTTAAACTCTCAAATACACGGTAGAATCTGGCGCTTTCATCACAAAGACCGTTTACGAAGAAAATCTTTGTAAGGCCTGCCTTGGTGGCAGCTTTAACAGCCTTTTCGGTACCGACATTTACACCGTCTTTGCCCGATACAACGATAAGCGCTGAATCGGCGGCACGCATACCCTCTGCTACACCGCCCTCAAAGTCGAACAAACCGGGAGTATCTATAATATTTATCTTGGTATTTTTCCATTCAATGGGAGCAACCGAGGTTAAAATTGAAGTCTGGCGCTTGATTTCCTCACTGTCATAATCAAGCACGGTATTACCGTCTGCAATATTACCAAGTCTTTCAGATGCCTTTGCAAGATATATCATACTCTCGGCAACAGATGTTTTACCGCATCCGCCGTGACCTGCAAGGGCAATGTTTAATATTTTTTTAGCATTGTACTGTTTCAAAAGAAACACTCCTTTCGGGATATATATTCAAATCTTAAGCGTTTTCGACAATTAGTAATCAACTTACTTGTCAATTATAGCATATTTGTATAAATCTTACAATAGAAATTTGACGATAAGCTAAAAAATTAACTCCTTGCCTAATAAGACAAGGAGTTAATTGTGCAAATTGCTTATTTTATAAAATTTAAATGTTTAAAACATAAAAATCCGAAAGGTTTTTTGTGCAATTACACCAATTCAATATTACTCAAGAACTGCGCCCTGTGCACCCGATGTTACGAGTTTTGCATAACGGGCAAGGTAGCCTGTTGTAATCTTTGGCTGACGAGGTTTCCATTCGGCTTTACGCTTAGCAAACTCTTCGTCAGAAATAAGTAAATTGATAGTATTTGCGTTGATGTCGATTTCAATTGTATCGCCCTCTTCAACAAGTGCGATAGGACCGCCGACTGCTGCCTCAGGTGAAATATGACCGATTGCAGCGCCTCTTGTAGCGCCTGAAAAACGGCCGTCTGTAATAAGAGCTACACAATGACCGAGGCCGCTGCCCATAATAGCAGATGTAGGATTAAGCATTTCTCTCATGCCCGGACCACCCTTAGGACCTTCGTAACGGATAACAACAACATCACCAGGCTTAATATTGCCTGCGTGAATTGCCTCAATAGCGTCTTCCTCGCAGTCAAATACTCTTGCACTGCCCTTGTGCTGTAACATTTCAGGAGCAACTGCACTTCTCTTAACTACGCAGCCGTCGGGAGCAAGATTACCCTTAAGAACGGCGATACCGCCTGATGTGCTGTACGGATTTGTTACAGGACGGATAATGTCTGTGTCTTTAATCTCGCAGCCCTCAATGTTCTCTGCAACAGTCTTGCCTGTAGCTGTGATAAGGTCTGTGTTAAGGAGATTGAGTTTTGTAAGTTCGTTCATAACAGCGTAAACACCGCCTGCCTCGTTGAGGTCTTCCATATATGTATGACCTGCAGGAGCAAGGTGACAAAGGTTAGGTGTCTTTGCGCTGATTTCATTTGCAATATCAAGGTTAAGTTTAACGCCTGCCTCTTTAGCGATAGCAGGAAGGTGAAGCATTGTATTTGTTGAACAACCGAGAGCCATATCAACTGTAAGAGCATTCATAAATGCCTTTTCTGTCATAATGTCGAGCGGACGGATATTCTTTTCGAGAAGTTCCATAACCTTCATACCTGCGTGTTTAGCAAGTTTGATTCTCTCTGAATAAACGGCAGGAATTGTACCGTTACCCTGCAAGCCCATACCGATAGCCTCTGTAAGGCAGTTCATACTGTTTGCTGTGTACATACCCGAACAAGAACCGCATGACGGGCAAGCCTTGTTCTCAAACTCGCAAAGTTCCTCTGCAGAAATTTTGTTTGCCGTGTAAGCGCCTACAGCCTCAAACATACTTGAAAGGCTTGTCTTTTTACCCTTTACATGACCTGCGAGCATTGGACCGCCGCTTACAAAAACGGTAGGAACATTAATTCTTGCGGCAGCCATTAAAAGACCCGGAACATTCTTATCACAGTTAGGAACCATAACAAGAGCGTCAAATGCATGAGCCTTTGCCATAGCCTCTGTTGAGTCGGCAATAAGTTCACGGGTAACAAGCGAATACTTCATACCCTCGTGACCCATAGCAATACCGTCACAAACAGCAATTGCAGGGAAAACAATAGGAACACCGCCTGCAAGAGCAACACCCTGCTTTACAGCGTCAACAATCTTGTCTATATTCATATGTCCCGGAACAATATCGTTCTTGGAGCTGACAATACCGATAAGAGGTTTTTTCATTTCTTCTTCAGTAAGACCGAGAGCGTTCAGAAGTGAGCGCTGCGGTGCGGCATTAACGCCAACCTTAATTACATCACTTTTCATTTTATTATCCTCACTTTATAATTGTTAATAAATCAATGCAAAACCGCACCGATTTACCTCTATAAGCTTTATTCTAAACAACAGGTGTGAAAACTGTTTAGTAATATAATCTTAGCACAATAAGTGCATAAAATCAAGTTAGTAAGTAACATTTCCTGTATTTTATAAATGTATATCCGATAAATATTCGGTATGCTTTTTATAATATAAAAATCTTTTCACAAAAAATAAAAATACATTTTCATACTCAAACTTTGCCAATAACGAATTTTGAACAGGAAAGCAAAAGTAAGAGGTTCCAAGGTCACTGACCTTGGTCGTTTGGGGAAAGGAGATACTTAAGGGGAAAGGGCATCGAAAGCCCTTTCCACTTAAGCGTGCTTTCTTTTGGAGCTTTTCTTTTCACGCAAAAGAAAAGCGGAATCAGCAGACATTATAATTTACATTAAAAGCAGTTTAAAAGTAACTGACTAAAAAATGAGTCTGTTAAATTAAGTTTGAGAATATTTCTCAATCAAGCACCTGCTCCATACCGTATTTCTGAATTTTCAATCCGCATTTATCGTAAAACTTCTTGGCGGATTCGTTACATTCCCATACATTAAGGGTAAGATTATGACAGCCGTTTTTCTTGGCAACATCAAGTACATACTCATAAAGCCGTGTACCGATTTTTAGACCTCTTGAGTTTTCGGAAACGCATAAATCATCAATATAAAGACTTGTGTAATTGCTTGATTTTGTGCAATGTCTTTGATAAACACAAAAGGCATATCCCAAAATTACTCCGTCATTGTCTGCAACATAAACAGGCTTTTCGTCATCCGCTAAAATTTCTTTTAATTCGTTTGTTGTATATTTTTTTGAACCCGGAATAAATAAATCAGGTCTTTTGTCCGAATGAACCTTATGCACCTGATAAAGCAATTCTTCAATCTGCGGAATATCCTTTTCTTCTGCTCTTCTTATATTCACAACTATCACTCCGAAAATTAATATTTTTGCAATAATCAACAAATTTATTATACTACTTCTTTCATAGGTGTGCAATAAATTTACCTTTTATTAAAATAATCATCTTTTGTCATTTCCATTTCGGAAGCACTCCATATTTCACCGCAAAAGCAGTTTTCTTCCTTGTTTTCCTTTTCAATTTCTTTAAATCCGACGGATTTATAACAATGATAAGCCGCAAGGTTATTATCAAAAACTCCGAGAGTAATTTTATTGACTTTCAATATTTCAAACGAATACTTCAGCGCAAGATTGAGCATTTCTTTTCCGTATCCCAATCCTCTTTTAGAATCATCCGTAATTACAAATCCAAAGCGTAATATTGTTCGTTCTTTATCTGTAAATCTTAAAATGAGATGACCTGCAACAGTGTTGTTATCAATTAATGTCATAGGGTAAAAATTATCATCATCAATGCAGTCGCCGTTATTATCACAGTATTTTCTGTTCATATCTTCGGCGGTAATCGGATATGTCTGCCACCTGTCTGAACACCACTTTCTGAAATCAACTTCGTCTTTGCTCCACTTCACAATAAATTTTGCGTCACATTTTTTGTACGGTCTTAGCCTTAGTTTTTTTAAATCAATTTTTGTCTGCATAGTTGCATCCTCCGCTAAAATAAATTCAACATTCAGACAAAAGAAAAAGCCCCAAGCCAAAAAGCTTAGGGCGAATAAAATCCGTGGTACCACCTAAATTCAGAAATACAGTTTCTGCACTTAAACAATGCGGGATAATCAAATTATCCGATATTGCCTCCCTTATAACGGTGGGAACTGCCGTTGAAGCCTACTGAAAATAACTTTGTTCGGTTCAAAGCTCAAAGGCTACCTTCCTTACTTCCGCCACGGGAATTTTCACCGACCATTCCCTCTCTGCAGAGTCAAAAAGTAAGTACTCCTCCTTATCAATGCTTTTGTCTAAATATTATCAGTATATTAACATTGCAAAAATAATATGTCAATACATTTTTTCAATTTTCGTAAAAATTCAGAATATCTTTGTAAATATCCGATTTATTTTTCTCGTTAAGAATTTCGTGACGATTGTTTTTATACAGTTTTTGGCTGATGTTTGCATAGCCGAGTTCTTTTAAGAAAACTATAAGTGCGTTAAATTTCTTTTTTGACTGAATAACAGGGTCATTTTCACCTGCTATTACAAAAATCGGTAATCTTTTATTATAAACTTCCCAATCATCCGAATCAAATGCGCTTAATTGCAGTTTAAACAGATTTATAAAACCGTTTGTGGTAAACACAAAACCGCAAAGCTCGTCCTCGTTATACGCTCTGACATTGTCTTTATTTTCCGTTATCCAAGAATTAGGTTCGGCATTCTTTTCGTTGTATCCGATAAAAGTTCCGTTGTTCAGCAATTTATTGGGCGCCTGCTCTTTGTAAAAAGGTTTTAAAATTTTTGAAAGAAAAAGCCCGAAACTTGCATTGCCGTTATGGGTAGGCGGGCCGCAAAGAACAATTTTGTCAATTTCCTTTTCATACTTTTTCATATAATTTCGTGCAACAAGTGTGCCCATACTGTGGCTGAAAATATATAACGGCAGATTCGGATAATTTTTCTTTATATATTCGGTTACAGCGTGCATATCGTCTATAACGGCACTGATGTCCTCTGTATAAAAATTGCCGAATTCTCCCTCGTTTATCACACTTGCGCCGTGACCTCTGTGGTCGTGAATAACGCATACATAGCCGTTATCATTAAGGTAATTCATAAATTCAAAATATCGTTCTTTATGCTCGCACATTCCGTGTGAAAACTGAACTATAGCCTTTGGCTGTGTTTTCGTTTCTGAAACAGCAACTTCGAGCATTAAATTGTCAAACGGAGATTTTATTTTTTCAATTCTCATTTACAAATCCCTTTCCGCATAGATAAATTTTACATAGTATAAACCTCTTGACCGCAAAAATCAAGAGGTTTATGGGAAAATTTTTATTATTTAGAACACGAATATACAAAAGATTATATTTGTTTATTTATATATCATTTTCAAAAAGATTGCTGTGTTTTTTGAAAAATTCATAGTAAATCTTTGTATTTTCAAGTTCCCACCAATCTTTTACTTCAACCGGGTTTGAGTCGAGGTCATAAATTTTTGCATTGTCCATAGCAAGCAAAAACGGCGAGTGTGTGGCAATTATCAATTGACAGCCGCAATATCGGGTCAGTTCTTCAAGCATTTTTACAAGTTTTAACTGCATTTTTGCCGACATACTGTTTTCGGGTTCGTCAAGGCAATACAACTTGTCATTTTTCAGCTTTGTTTTAAAGTATTTCAGAGCAGTTTCTCCGTTGCTGAAAAGTTCGGTTTCCTTGCCCGCAGTTTTTTCAATAAACTTTCTGCGTGACACCGATTTTCTGCGTGACATAACCTGCATTTTAAACTGCTCGTAATCGTCCATTCCGCTGAACCTTATACTTTTGCCATACTTTAAAGCACCGTACTCATCACGGGCAATGTCCTTTTTCTCGGAAATTTCGTCATTATTTGTACGAATAGTGAGCATATAATCAAAAATATCATCGCTTGTTATAATACGACTGCCGTCAGGTATTTTGTGCTTGAACCCCTCATCATCGTAGCCGAGAGAATACTCACAATTTTTTACATATTCATCAAATAATTCGCTTGAATTAAACGGAGCGATGCGGTTTAGCTCAAGTTTTTGAGCAATAAGATTTAAAAGTGTGCTTTTTCCCGAACCGTTGCCGCCGTAAAAAATTGTTACATTTTTAAATGAAATCTCATAAAGTTCACGATTTCCGAACATTCTGCATGGGTATGTGTTATCTATATAACCGTAAATGCCGCCGTTGCGTTCACATTGTTTTTGAATCATCGGTTCTTCATAATCAATCGGTAATGTAAAAGTGTCCAAATACATCAAAGGTCACCTGCCGTTCGTAATTTATATGTTTTAATAATAACATATAAGGTATACAAAAAACAGTACTGTGCAAAAATTTTCTTTCAAATACAAACAGCTTCTTGAGAAATACATAATACATATCTCAAAAAGCTGTTTTTTAGTAAAGTTATTAAGTTAATTCATTTCCGTCGGAATCAAGAAAAACATACTGTGACGGAATTGACGGATAATAAAACACATAAGGAACTTCTTTTACTTTTTCTTCATAAATACCGTTTTCCCCTGTAATTTTAACCGACGCACAATCAGAATTATTTACTACAAATGAATATCCGCCGTTCCAATTAAGGATTGCGATATTATCCGTTTCGCCATTCATAGGTTTATAAGTTCTGACAAACGAATATTTATCGTCGCCTTTTACTTCTACTTCCAGCGGGAGATAATAATGTGCCTGATATTCATTGCCTGAAATAAACCAAGCCAAAGCCTTATTATCGGCAACACTCATTCCAGCATATTGTATATCCGTTGTTTCAAAATCCGAAACAGGCATTTCCTTTCGGGCTTTTTCTGTAAGTTCATCTGTTCCGTTATATATCTTTGTACAGCCCGTAAGACTTACGCAAAACAAAACCGTTAAAATCAAAACCGGTTTCCGATATTTTTTGTTTTTCATACAATATGTACTCATTTCCATATCCCCATTCACATAATTTGAATTTATTAAACTATTTTCATATATAAAAGAGGATACGGATTTCCCTCTTCATCATAATCGGTTCTTTTATATGTTACAAATTCCATATGTTTATAAAATCCTACCGCCTGCGGATTTTGTTCATTGGCGGTAACTTCTTTTATACCGAATTTTTCAATACCGTATTTCAAAAGTTGCTTGCCAATACCTTTTCCTCTTTCTGCCGAACAAAAAACAACATTTCAAGCCTATTGTTTTCAGTCCCCATAAATGCGATAATTTTATTAAATTCATTTTCGGCAATAATTAAATGCTCAACCTTACTCAAAGCCTGCGAAACATATTTTTTAATTTGCTTTTACCTCTGTATCAGATAAAAAAATGATGCATAGCTCGAACAGAGTTTTCCAAAACATTTAACAGATTTTCCGATAACTGCGGTGTTCTTTCAGCCGCTTCATATATCTTCATATCAATACCCTTATTTAATTTATTTTTTTATATTATAACATTTGATATGTTAAAGTCAATTCAAATAAAAAGCCCTTTGAGAAAAGGATTTCTCCTCTCTCAAAGGGCAAGTTGGCA
>OHLJ01001086.1_pt1 | contig 13156 bp, 9 predicted proteins | sample 1568991 | NCBI WGS metagenome assembly OHLJ01 (sample SAMEA3879601, study PRJEB24766) | human gut metagenome | biome: human-associated habitat; feature: feces | place: USA | collected 1985/1987
CATGATCTATTCAATTAGGTCATGCTTTTTTTGTGTGTCAAAATGACAGACGAATAAGATGGACGAACATAAAAAAAGCCGGACTCACGCCCGGCTTCTATATTCATAGACAAACTTATTCAGCATCTTTCTTTTTTATCGAAGTCGTGATTTTCTGCTCTTCCTTATCAAAGTCTACGATAATCGTATCGCCTTCACCTACTGAGGCACGGATAATCATCTCCGCCATCTCATCTTCCAGATACTTCTGGATCGCACGCTTCAACGGACGGGCACCGAATTGGATATCGTAGCCTTTTGTCGCAATGAAATCTTTTGCCTCGTCTGTGATCGACAACTCATAGCCCAGATTTGATACACGCTGATACAGACCCTGTAACTCAATATCGATAATCTTATGAATAGCGGCTTTATCAAGCTGATCGAACATAATGATATCATCCACACGGTTCAAGAACTCTGGAGCAAACGCTTTATTCAACGCTTTCTGGATCACGCTACGGGAGAAGTCCTTATCCGGTTCCCCGGCCATCTGAGTATTGAAACCAACGCCACGACCGAAAGCCTGACCGAACTGCGGTCGCAAATCGACAAGCTGGACGACGAACTGCTCGAACTGCTCTCGCGGCGTATGCGCGTCTCGCGCGATATCGGGCAGTACAAGAAAGAGCACAACATGCCCGTGTTGCAGGCGCAGCGCTACGGGGAACTGCTGACCCGGCGGGCGGATCAGGCCGTCCGGATGGGTATGGACCGGGAATTCATGCGTTCCGTCCTGCAGGCCATCCACGAGGAGTCGATCCGGCAGCAGATGGCCGTGCTGGGTGAGTGAGAGTCTGTTACATTTCGGTTAAATATGCGGCACGGGAGGTGCAAAAAGCGGTTTGTTACGTACTTTTGAGCCGGATTCCAATCCGTAACAGTTATGACAAAGTACAAAATCCTGGTAGTCGACGACGAAGAATCGCTGTGTGAGATTCTGCAGTTCAACCTCGAGGTCGAGGGCTATGAGGTTGACGTGGCTTACAGCGCCGAACAGGCACTCGACATGCACCCCGAACGTTATTCGCTGATCCTGCTCGACGTCATGATGGGCGAAACGAGCGGATTCAAGATGGCGCGGCAGCTCAAGTCGCGCCCCGAGACTGCCGGTGTGCCGATCATTTTCTGCACGGCCAGGGACACCGAGGACGACACGGTGGCAGGACTCAACATCGGGGCCGACGACTACATCGCCAAGCCCTTTTCCATCCGCGAGGTGCTCGCACGCGTACGCAGCGTGCTGCGCCGCACGGCACAGCCGGCCGCAGAAGAGAAGGCCGTGGCGTTCGAAGGGCTGCGGATGGATCTCACGCGCAAGGTCTGCACGATCGACGGGGAGCCGCTGGCGCTGACCAAAAAAGAGTTTGAAATCCTGGCGCTGCTGCTCTCCTCGCGCGGCAAGATCTTCTCGCGCGAAGAGATCCTGCGGCAGGTGTGGAGCGACGAGGTAATCGTGCTCGACCGCACCATCGACGTGAACATCACGCGCCTGCGCCGCAAGATCGGCCCTTATGGGGAACACATCGTAACACGCCTGGGCTATGGCTACGGTTTTGAGGAGTAGGTTTTCCTACCACAGGCGGCTGTTCCTGCTGCTGCTCGCCTTTTCGTGGGCGCTGGTGGCCTGCTTCGTCACCTTCCAGTACAGCCGCGAAAAGCGTTTCAAGGCCGAGCGGCTCGATGCCCGGCTGCAACTCTTCAACCTGCGGCTGCTCGACGCGCTCGGCGAGGGCACCGCACCCGGGGCATTCCTCGCCGATCATCCCCTTCCTTATGGCGACCTGCGCGTAACGGTCATCGACGACGACGGGGGCGTCCTGTTCGACAACTCGGCCGACTCGCTGCCCGCAGCCAACCACCTCGGGCGCCCCGAAGTCACCGAGGCGCTCGCCCATGACACCGGTTACACCATCCACCGCCACTCGGAAAGCACCGACCGATACTATTTCTATTCGGCCATGAAGGGCGACGGGATCATCGTCCGCTCGGCCGTTCCCTACTCCGTTTCGCTGCGCGAAGTACTCGCGGCCGACTGGGAATTCCTGTGGTTCATGCTGGGCGTCACGCTGCTGATGAGCATTGCGGCTTACTTCACGACCCGCCGCCTGGGGCACAACATCACACGCCTGAACGAATTTGCCGAGCGCGCCGAGCGGGGCGAGCGGATCGACGAGCGGGAGACCTTCCCCCACGACGAGCTGGGCGACATCTCGAACCACATCATCCGCCTCTACGCCCGCCTGCAACGCACGACGGCCGACCGCGACCGGGAACATGCCCTGGCGCTGCACGAGGAGCAGGAGAAGATCCGTATCAAGAAACAGCTCACCAACAACATCAACCACGAGCTGAAGACCCCCGTGGCCGCGATACAGGGTTATCTGGAAACGCTGCTGGCCAACCCCTGCCTGACGGCGGAGAAACGCACGGCGTTCCTCGAAAAGAGCTGTGCGCAGGTCGAACGGCTGCGGCACCTGCTCTCCGACGTCTCGACCATCACGCGCATGGACGAGGGCCGGGAGCTCATCGGCAAGGAACCCGTGGTGCTGAACGACCTGATCGACGAGGTCAGGGCCGACATGGAGCTGCGCCCCGAAGGGCAGCGGCTGCGCGTGAACTGCGATTTCCAAGGCCCGGTCGAGGTCGAGGGCAACCCCTCGCTGCTGAGTTCCGTCTTCCGCAACCTGGCGGACAACGCCGCGGCCTACTCGGGCGGGCGCGACATCTTCATCCGCCTGCTTTCGGACACGGCAGAGGCCTGCACGATACTTTTCGCCGACAACGGCATCGGCGTCGACGAAGAACACCTCCCGCACCTCTTCGAGCGGTTCTACCGTATCGACAAGGGGCGCTCGCGCAAGCTGGGCGGCACGGGACTCGGGCTTTCGATCGTCAAAAACGCCGTCGTGATCCACGGCGGGACGATCACCGTACGCAACGGCGAACGCGGCGGGCTGGAATTCGTTTTCACCCTGCGCAAACATTCATAAGGGCGCAACCGGACTGTAACGTTTTTGTAATATTTGTTTCAGACCTTTACGGCGGAAAAATCCAGAAACAAAACAAACCATGAGTCCCCTATTCACTTGTATCGTAATCATCATGGGCCTGCTGGCCGTGATGGGCATCGTCGTGGGCGTGGCCAACGACGCGGTCAATTTCCTCAACTCGGCCCTGGGGTCGAAAGTCGCCCCGCGGCGCGTCATACTTTGGATCGCGGCCGCAGGCATCCTCGTCGGGACGCTCACGTCGAGCGGCATGATGGAGGTCGCCCGAAGCGGCGTATTCTACCCCGGGCAATTCTCCTTCCAGGAGATCATGATGCTCTTCCTGGGCATGATGCTCGGCAACATCCTGCTGTTAGACCTCTACAACACGCTCGGGCTGCCGACGTCGACCACCGTGTCGATGGTCTTCGGGTTGCTGGGCGCCGGGGTCGCGGCGGCGCTGTTCCATATTTGGGGCGACGCCGGGGCTTCCATAGCCGACCTTTCGCAATACATCAACACGGGCAAGGCCATGGCCATCATCGCGGCCATCCTGCTCTCCGTGGCGCTGGCATTCGCCGCCGGGTCGCTGTTCATGTACGTCTCGCGGCTGATCTTCTCGTTCCGCTTCGCACCGGTGTTCCGCCGCTGGGGAGCCGTATGGTGCGGCATCTCGCTGGCGGGCATCCTCTATTTCGCCCTGTTCAAGGGACTGAAAAGCTCGGGGCTGATCCCCACGTCGGTGGCGGACTACGTCGGGGAACACGTGCTGGTAACGCTGCTGGCATTCTGGGCCGCATCGTCGGTGGTGCTGTGGCTCCTCCAGCGCATGCGGCTCAACATCATGCGCATCACGATCCTTTCGGGCACCTTCGCGCTGGCGCTGGCATTCGCGGGGAACGACCTGGTGAACTTCATCGGTGTGCCGCTGGCCAGCTATGACGCATGGCAGATCGCCCGCGAAGCCGGCAGCGAGTCGATCATGATGGGCGAACTGGCCGAACCGGCACGCGCCAATTTCCTGCTGCTGCTGGCATCGGGGCTGGTGATGGTGCTGACACTGTTCTTCTCGAAGAAATCGCAGCATGTCACCGAGACCGAGCTGTCGCTCGCCTCGCAGCACGAGGGTGAAGAGCGCTTCGGCTCGACGTTCATTTCGCGCAGCCTGGTACGTGCCACACTGGTACTCAACACGATGTGGACGGGGCTGATCCCCGTCCGCATGCAGAAGGCCATCGACCGGAGGTTCGAGCCGCTGCCCGCAGAGGAGCGTTCGTCGGCACCGTACGACATGATCCGCGCCGTCGTGAACCTCACGGCCGCATCGATCCTGATCGCCATCGGCACTTCGTACCAGCTGCCGCTGTCGACGACCTATGTGGTATTCATGGTGGCCATGGGTTCGTCGCTGGCCGACCGCACCTGGGGACGCGAGAGCGCCGTATACCGCATTACGGGCGTGATGGCCGTCATCTCGGGCTGGTTCATCACGGCGCTCGGCGGATTCCTGATCGCCTTCGGCGTGACACTGCTCCTGCTGTGGGGCGGCTGGATCGCCGTGACGGTGCTCGTCGCACTCTGCGCATGGCTGCTGGTTCGCAGCCACCGCAACGTCGAGCAGATCAAGGCCGCCGAAACCAAGGAATCGCCCGTCGTCAGGGCCGAGACCCCGGACGAGGTGCTCTGCGTCTGCATCGGCGAGGTCTGCACGACGATGGAGCACGTGACGCGCATCTACAACCGTACGCTGGTGGCGGTATTCAAGGAGAACCGCAAGGTGCTCAAGGAGATGGTACAGTCGTCGGACAAGCTCTTCGAAGAGGCGCGCGACCGCAAGTACGGCATCATGCCTACGCTGCGGCGCCTGCAACAGTGCGACATCGACACGGGACATTTCTACGTACAGGTGGTGGATTACCTCTCGGAGGTGACCAAGGCGCTGATCCACATAACACGCCCGGCATACGAACACATCAACAACAACCACGAGGGGCTCACGAAGGAGCAGATCGTAGACCTGATGCGCGTGAACGACCAGGTGGAAGCGATCTTCGACAAGATCAACGACATGCTGCGCACCAAGGATTTCTCCGACCTGGACATGGTGCTGGAGATGCGCGACAAACTCTTCGACACGATCGTCGAGGCCATCAAGAGCCAGCTGCGCCGCATCAACGGCGACGAGACGGTGAGCACACGCGCCAGCGTCCTCTACCTGACGATCCTCAACGAAACCAAAACGATGATCCTGCAGGCCCGCAACCTGCTCAAATCGCAGCATTATTTTTTGGAGCACAAAAAATAGCACGGGGCTCCTATACGGACATCACCCGAACCCTCCTTTTCAAAGGAGGGTTTTTTGAACGCCCCGACAAACTCAGCCGGAATACGACAGGCCGCCCGGCAAAAGCGGCACCCGCAAAAAGCGGCCGGCAATCGGCTCCGCCGGAGGATTTTCCCGGACAGGGCGGCATTTGTCGCCGGAACGTAACGGGGCCGTCATTCCCCCGTAACGACGGCCCCGTATCTTTGCAACGCGGGAACCGGAAGAAGGTTTCCAAGTTGGTTTTAGGTTACATAAGTAGGTTAGTGGGAGATGCAGTGACGGGATGTCGCGGCATCTTCGTTTTTTCAGCGTTATGGCATGGGAAGCGGAACCGCCGCAGTCATAGCCCGGCATCTCCCTGTGGAAAGGGAGGCCGGCGCGCGACCGGACAAGACCGGCGAATTACTTCTCCATGTCGTGCAGGTGGATCTCCAGCGCCCGCACCGAAATCTGGATTTCCCAAATCGACACGCCGAGCGACCCGATCAGCAGCAACAGCGCCGCACCGAAGACATAGGCGGAAAGGAGGATCAGGCCGACGTAGAGAAGGAACATCGTCACCACGCACAGGAACAGGCTCGTGACACCCAGGATCTGCATCGTACGCGTGAGGTGCAGGCGGCGGCGCAGGTTGTCGATCTGCGCACGGGTGACTTTCGAGGGGTGTTGCAGGTGTTGTTCCTTGAGCGTGCGAACCAACTGGGCATAGGAAAGAAACCGGTTGGTATAGGCCAGCAGGATCAGCGAAACGGCGGAGAACAGCAGCGCCGGGGTGGTAAGTGTCAGCTCTTCCATAACGGGGATATTTTACTCCCGCAAAACTACGCAATAATCCCGCCCCGTGCAAGCCCGCGGGCGGAAGCTCCCCATTGTCAGGTATTTTTTAAGTTTTTTTAAGAAAATACTCCGCAGGGTTCGGTATTGTGATAAAAATAACATACCTTTGTGGCTCCCAAATACGACAATTTTAATCTCATTTTGAATAACATTCTATGGAATTGAACAAAACCTTTATCGACGGGCTTTGGAGCAAGGAGATCAACGTCACGAGTTTCGTGCAGACGAACATCACCCCCTACCTGGGCGACGCGTCTTTCCTGCAGGGCCCGACCGAACGTACCAAGCACATCTGGAACCTCTGTCTCAAGGCACTCGAAGAGGAGCGCGCCAACAACGGCGTCCGCTCGCTGGACAACGCCACCGTCTCGACCATTACCTCGCACAAGGCGGGTTATATCGACAGGGAACAGGAGCTGATCGTGGGCTTGCAGACCGACGAGCTGCTCAAGCGGGCCATCAAGCCCTTCGGCGGCATCAACGTCGTATCGCGCGCCTGCAAGGAGAACGGCGTGGACGTGGACGAGAAGGTCAGGGATATTTTCACCCATTACCGCAAGACGCATAACGACGGCGTGTTCGACGTCTACACCGAGGAGATACGCTCGTTCCGTTCGCTGGGCTTCCTGACGGGCCTACCCGACAACTACGCCCGCGGCCGCATCATCGGCGACTACCGCCGCCTGGCGCTCTACGGCACCGACCGCCTGATCGAAGCCAAGCAGCAGGACTTGCGCAACCTGACCGGCCCGATGACCGACGCCCGCATCCGCCTGCGCGAAGAGGTCGCCGAGCAGATCAAGGCGCTGAAGGAGATCCGCACGATGGGCGAATACTACGGGCTCGACCTGAGCCGCCCGGCGCATTCGGCACAGGAGGCCGTGCAGTGGGTTTACATGGCTTACCTCGCAGCCGTGAAGGAACAGGACGGCGCCGCGATGTCGCTGGGCAACGTGTCGTCGTTCCTCGACATCTTCATCGAATACGACCTGGCGCACGGCAACATCGACGAGGTGTTCGCACAGGAGCTCATCGACCAGTTCGTCATCAAGCTGCGCATGGTACGCCACCTGAGGATGCAGTCCTACAACGACATCTTCGCCGGCGACCCGACGTGGGTGACCGAAGCCATCGGCGGACGCTTCAACGACGGCCGCACGAAGGTGACCAAGACCTCGTTCCGTTTCCTGCAGACGCTCTACAACCTCGGCCCGTCGCCCGAGCCCAACCTCACGATCCTGTGGAGCCCCGACCTGCCGCAGGGATTCAAGGATTTCTGCGCCAAGGTTTCGGCCGACACCAGCTCGATCCAGTACGAGAACGACGAGCTGATGCGCGAAGTGCGCCATTCGGACGACTACGGCATCGCCTGCTGCGTATCGTACCAGGACATCGGCCGCCAGATCCAGTTCTTCGGCGCGCGCTGCAACCTGGCCAAGGCGCTGCTGCTGGCCATCAACGGCGGCCGCTGCGAGAACACCGGCACGCTGATGGTCAAGGGCATCCCGGCGCTCTCGGAGGGCCCGCTGCGCTTCGAGGAGGTGATGCGCAACTACAAGATGGTGCTGACCGAAATCGCCCGCGTCTACAACGAGGCGATGAACATCATCCATTACATGCACGACAAGTACTACTACGAGAAGGCACAGATGGCGTTCGTAGACACCGACCCGCGCATCAACCTCGCCTACGGCGTAGCGGGGCTTTCGATCGCCCTCGACTCGCTCTCGGCCATCAAATATGCCAAGGTGACCACCCGCCGCAACGCCGAGGGGCTCAGCGAAGGCTTCGACATTCAGGGCGAATTCCCCTGCTTCGGCAACAACGACGACCGCGTAGACCACCTGGGCGTAGACCTCGTGTACTTCTTCAGCGAGGAGCTCAAGAAACTGCCCGTCTACAAGAACGCCCGCCCGACGCTTTCGCTGCTGACCATCACCTCGAACGTGATGTACGGCAAGAAAACCGGCGCGACGCCCGACGGACGTGCCAAGGGCGTAGCCTTCGCACCGGGTGCCAACCCGATGCACGGACGCGACAAGAGCGGTGCCATCGCCTCGCTCGCCTCGGTGGCCAAACTCCGTTACCGCGACTCGCAGGACGGCATCTCGAACACCTTTTCGATCGTCCCCAAATCGCTGGGCCCGACCGAAGAGGAGCGGATCGAGAACCTGGTGACGATGCTCGACGGTTACTTTACGAAGGGCGCACACCACCTGAACGTCAACGTGCTGAACCGCGCGATGCTCGAAGACGCCATGGAGCATCCCGAGAACTATCCGCAGCTGACGATCCGCGTATCGGGCTATGCCGTGAACTTCACCAAGCTGAGCCGCGAACACCAGTTGGAGGTCATCAGCCGCAGCTTCCACGAGAGGATGTAAATTTTCAGCCGCCACTGCCGCGCCACACCACGCCGGATTTCCGCCGCAGGCGGACACAAGCCCCTCCCAAGGGAGGGGTGCGGAGTGGGGTCGGATTTATAAATTGCGGCCTGCAGGCCGCAGATTACGCCGACCAACCGCGAGCAGGGCGACAATATTCAGATTATGCTTCGAATACATTCCTACGAATCGATGGGAACTTTCGACGGGCCGGGACTCCGGCTCGTCGTTTTCCTGCAAGGCTGCAATTTCCGCTGCCTCTACTGTGCCAACCCCGATACGATCGACGCCTGCGGGGGAAAGCCCACGCCTGCGGAAGAGATCCTGCACATGGCCACAGACCAGAAACCGTTCTTCGGACGGCGAGCCGACGTTCCAGGCCGCGGCGCTGGTGTCGCTCGTACGGCAGCTGCACGGGGCGGGCATCCACGTCTGCCTCGACTCGAACGGCGGCGTCTGGAATCCGGCGGTCGAGGAGTTGCTGGGGCTGGTCGACCTGGTGCTGCTCGACGTCAAGCAGGCCGATCCGGAGCGCCACCGCACGCTCACGGGGCGCGACAATGCCCAGACGCTCCGCACGGCGGCATGGCTCGAAGAACACGGCAAGCCGTTCTGGCTGCGCTACGTACTGGTGCCGGGTTACAGCGACGCCGAGGCCGACATCCGCGCGCTGGGCGAACGGCTGGGCGGCTACAAACAGGTAGAGCGGGTAGAGATACTGCCCTATCACACGCTCGGCGTCCACAAGTACGAAGCGATGGGCAAAGAGTACAGGCTCGCAGGCGTACAGGAGAACACCCCGGAACAGTCGGAACGTGCCGCAGCGCTTTTCCGCGAATATTTCCCGACGGTCGTCGTGAACTGACCGGCAGGCGGCACCGGGCGCGGCGAACCGTGCGTCCCGGCACAAAAAACGGCGCACCGCTGCGAAAAAAATCGTGGCGGCGCGCTTTTTTTCGTATCTTCGCAAAAATCCGATTAACCCCGACAAACAGATGGAGAACCGACTTCCCAACCTGAACGCCCCGGCCCGCGAACGCATCGGCTGGGTAGACCTGTTGCGCGTGACCGCCTGCTTCCTGGTGGTCTTTTCGCACTGCTGCGACCCCTTCGTCGGCCAGTTCGACAACGACCGCGCCGCATTCCTCACAGGAGCCTTTTCGGGCAGTTTCGTACGCTGCTGCGTGCCGCTGTTCGTCATGATGACGGGCGTGTTGCTGCTCCCGGTGAAAACCGGCCTCGCCGGCTTCTACCGCAAGCGCATCGGACGTATACTCGCAGCACTCGTTTTCTGGTCGGTCGTGCTGCCGCTGCTTTATTACGTCTACCTCAATTACGTCACCGCAAGCCAGAGCCCGGCGATCGACCCCGAAAATTTCACCTGGGGCGCCACGCAGCACAAACTCTGGACATTCGTATTCAATTTCACGTTCGACACTACGCCGTTGTGGTACCTCTACATGCTCGCAGGGCTGTATTTGATCATGCCCGTGATCAGCGCATGGCTCGAAAGGGCCTCGCGCAGCGAACTCAAAACGTTGCTCGGCGTATGGGGCGTGACCCTGCTGCTGCCCTACGCCAAGATGTTCGCGCCGATGCTGGGCTACACGGGGAATTTCGGAAACATGGGGCTCTACGGCGTCTGCGACTGGAACGAATTCGGGACGTTCTACTACGTCTCGGGCTTCGCGGGTTACCTCGTGCTGGCATACTACCTGGTGAAATTCCCGCCCGCATGGGACTGGCGCCGGACACTGGCCGTCTGCATCCCGATGTTCATTGCGGGCTACCTGATCACGGCCTTCGGATACGTCGCCCTGCAAAACCACTTCCCGGGCAACTACGCGTACCTTGAGATCGTATGGTATTTCGCGGGCATCAACGTCTTCATGATGACCTACCCGGTCTTCGTGATCGTGCGCAAGCTGGACTTCAAGCCCCGCGCATGGCTCTCGCGGCTGGCAGGCGCGACGTTCGGCATCTACCTCTGCCACTTCATCCTCGTGCAGGCCGGCTATGACCTCGTCGCCCGGATTCCGGCACTGCCGACGCTCCTGCGCATCCTGCTGATCGCATGCCTCGCCTTCGCCGCCAGTTACCTCGTGGTGGCGGCCATGCAGCGATTCCGCGTGACACGGCGGTTCGTGCAATAGATCGTTTCCGCAGCAAGGTATACGGGGCGGGGTGCTACCAGCACTCCGCCTTGTCTTCAAGCGAGGGAATACGGTCGCGGGTATAGACCGGGTTTTTGATGCCGCGGCGCCGCTGGCCCACGTAGTCGGCCAGCAACAGGAACGCCTGGCGCCCGAGCAGGACGATCGCCACGAGGTTGATGAGGGTCATGAAGGCCATCGTGATGTCGGCCAGGCTCCAGGCCAGGTCGAGCGTGGCGAGCGCCCCGAACAGCACCATCACACCGACCAGCACCCGGTAAAGGGTCAGTACCCAGGGGCGGCGGGTGATGAACCGGATATTGGCCTCGCCGTAGTAGTAATTCCCGATAATGCTGCTGAAAGCGAAGAGGAAGATCGCCACAGCGACGAAGACACTGCCCGCAGGGCCGATTTCACCGACCAGCGCCGCTTGCGTAAGCCGTATGCCCGACAGCGAGGCGTCGGGGACTCCGCCGAAGAGGATGATGAAGGCCGTACAGGTGCAGATCACGAGCGTATCGGTAAAGACCCCGAGGGTTTGGATCAGCCCCTGCTTGACCGGATGCGACACATGGGCCGTTGCGGCTACGTTCGGCGCCGAGCCCATGCCTGCCTCGTTGCTGAACAGGCCGCGCCTGATGCCCTGCATGAGCGCTGCGCCGGCACCGCCGCCCATCGCCTGCTCCCAACCGAAGGCATTGGCGACGATCAGCTCCACGACCTCGGGCAACCGCCGGAAATTGAAGAGCACGACGCCCAGCGCAAGGACGATATACCCCAGTGCCATGACCGGGACGACCACCCCGCTCACCCGGGCGATACGGTGGATGCCTCCGAAGATGACCAGCAGCGTGAGCAGCGTCAGGCCGGCGCCGACCCAATGGTGGGCGAAGCCGAAAGCACCCTCCCAGGCCGCGCAGATCGTGTTGCTCTGCACCGAGTTGAAGGCGAAACCGAATGTCACGGAGATCAGCACGGCGAAGAGGACGCCCATCCAGCGTTTGCCCAGTCCGCGTTCCATGTAGTAGGCCGGGCCGCCGATATAGGAGTCCCGCCCCTTGCGTTTGTAGAGTTGGGCGAGGGTCGATTCGACGAAGGCACTCGACGCACCCAGCAGGGCGATGACCCACATCCAGAACACGGCGCCCGGCCCGCCGACGGCGATCGCCGTGGCGACACCCGCCAGATTCCCCGTGCCGACGCGGCTGGCCAGCGACACGGCGAATGCCTGGAACGACGAGACATGCTTCTCGCCCCGGGGGCCGCTTCCGGCCGACTCGCCCAGCACGCGCACCATCTCACCCAGCATACGAAACTGCACGCCGCGCGTACGCAACGTGAACCAGACGGCGCACCCCAGCAGGAGTGCGACCAGCAGGTATGACCACAGCACGTCGTTGATGCCGTCGATCCATCGATAGAGGATTTCCATGGGAGGCCGTTTCCGGCAAAGGTAGCAAAGACGGTGCTAAAAATGAAAAAAAGGCCGGATAATCCGGCCTTTTTCCGTAGTGCGTTATTTCGTCCCGTCCACGCGGATCGTCGTCCCCGTGCGTCTGCTGCGCTCGGCGTCGTAGCAGATACGGTGGCTTTCGATCGAATCCTCGATGGTCGTCAGGAACGGATAGCCCGGATCGCGAAGCGCCCGGATGAAATCCCCGATCAGGTGCAGGTCGGCACCGGCATGGAACGGCTGCCCCACGATATCCGAGAAATCGTAAGTCCGCTCGTCGCCGCCGCGGAACCTGCGCACGCGCAGCGTCCTCTCGTCGCCATCGATCTCGCCGCCCGTCAGGCGGACGTGCGTCTTGCGGAAATCGTCGGCCGTGAACATCTCCATCGAAAGGCTCACGGTCACCTCGCCCTCCATCTCCATCGCAAGCAGCTGGTGGTCGACCACATCGTTGTCGCAGTGGTAGACGCAACGGCCGTACATCCCGGTGCGAAGCTCCTCGAGGATGGTCTCATCGAGGGTCTTGCCTTCGGGGACATCGAAGTTCGCCACCCAGTCGCGGCGGACATAATAGAGGTCGCGTGCCGAAAAAGGACAGGCGGACTCTATCGCGCAGTCGAGGCAGCGGCGGCCCGCACCCGCGGGGGCATTCTCCGCACGGAACCAGCGCAGCGAGCCGAAGGACGACAGGCTGCGGCAATGCGCGCCGGTGAGCCACAGCAGGAAGTCGATGTCGTGGCAGCATTTCGAAATCAGCATCGGGTTGGTGATCTCCTCGCGGCGCCACATGCCGCGGACGAATCCGTGTGTGGTTCGGTCGAGCCCCACGGCTGCGAGGTGGCTGATTGATATGATCTCTCCCAGCTGGCCCGAGTCGACGATCTCCTTGATCTTGATGAAATAGGGATGGTATCGCAGGACGTGGCAGACGCCGACGATGACCCCTTTGCGCCGCGCCGCTTCGGCGATGCGGC
>OHLJ01001095.1_pt1 | contig 12999 bp, 9 predicted proteins | sample 1568991 | NCBI WGS metagenome assembly OHLJ01 (sample SAMEA3879601, study PRJEB24766) | human gut metagenome | biome: human-associated habitat; feature: feces | place: USA | collected 1985/1987
ACGCCATTTACGCTACACCGGTAATTTCAATCCACGCTCCCACGAGGGGAGCGACTTATAGGCTTGCACGCCATTTACGCTACACCGGTAATTTCAATCCACGCTCCCACGAGGGGAGCGACTTATAGGCTTGCACGCCATTTACGCTACACCGGTAATTTCAATCCACGCTCCCACGAGGGGAGCGACGCCATGTCGGCAGAAAAAGTCTTCAATGCAGATATTTCAATCCACGCTCCCACGAGGGGAGCGACTTGCTGCTCATTATGCAAATGAACCTACCATGTTAAATTTCAATCCACGCTCCCACGAGGGGAGCGACTGCTTGTACAGATCTCCATTCACAGAGTATACAATTTCAATCCACGCTCCCACGAGGGGAGCGACCCATGTGCTCTCAAAATTCCAATACTTGAAGTAATTATTTCAATCCACGCTCCCACGAGGGGAGCGACAACTTATCAATATTCTCAGTAATGCTCATGTCAAATTTCAATCCACGCTCCCACGAGGGGAGCGACTTGACAGTCAGAAACTTCTGTATCTTACAGACCTTATTTCAATCCACGCTCCCACGAGGGGAGCGACCTGTACACATTATGCCACCAAGCGCGGATTTCATAATTTCAATCCACGCTCCCACGAGGGGAGCGACCTTTACTATCTACCGGCACAAACCCGTAGTCGTATTTCAATCCACGCTCCCACGAGGGGAGCGACGCCGACTGGAATAAATCTTGATCGTAGATGCCGTATTTCAATCCACGCTCCCACGAGGGGAGCGACACGGCTGGTGTGGCAACAGGTGTATCTAGTGCAGTAGATTTCAATCCACGCTCCCACGAGGGGAGCGACAAGGAGTGAACAATATGAAGCTTACAAGAAACAATTTCAATCCACGCTCCCACGAGGGGAGCGACTATTCTTTCTGCTGTTTCTTTGGTCATGAAGTAATTTCAATCCACGCTCCCACGAGGGGAGCGACGGTAAAGAATCAGCAACCGACCACGGCAATCGAGATTTCAATCCACGCTCCCACGAGGGGAGCGACGGCGGAAAAGATACAGTACATATTGTTAAAAATATTTCAATCCACGCTCCCACGAGGGGAGCGACGCAGATGGTCTATAACCGGATCCGTAACCAGATATTTCAATCCACGCTCCCACGAGGGGAGCGACGTACCTTGCTTGTAAGTATCACGATCAAGATTATATTTCAATCCACGCTCCCACGAGGGGAGCGACGCCAACCGTAAAGAGCGGTCGCTGATCTCATCACTATTTCAATCCACGCTCCCACGAGGGGAGCGACGTTTGTAACAGCCATTGATATCTGCTCTCCCACTCATTTCAATCCACGCTCCCACGAGGGGAGCGACTTATATCGTCAAGTACATAACAAAGGATTTGTGTATTTCAATCCACGCTCCCACGAGGGGAGCGACAATAAAGTCGGCAAGGAATGGGGCAAGGATTTTATTTCAATCCACGCTCCCACGAGGGGAGCGACCACTAACCAACAGCGGAAAGGATACGAGCACCAATATTTCAATCCACGCTCCCACGAGGGGAGCGACGGGTAATGTACCCTCTCTTGCTTCATCACCCGTATTTCAATCCACGCTCCCACGAGGGGAGCGACCGGTTGAATACTGACGAGGTGAACCAGAACGATATTTCAATCCACGCTCCCACGAGGGGAGCGACCAGTGCTTCTGTATGTGTCCTGCGAAGTATTATTATTTCAATCCACGCTCCCACGAGGGGAGCGACTTTGAACCTGTACTACTACCGACTATATTAACATTTCAATCCACGCTCCCACGAGGGGAGCGACCCGAACCGGTACGACTTCGTTCTGGTATGATGCAATTTCAATCCACGCTCCCACGAGGGGAGCGACCGTATTTAGCGATATACATATCTTCGACCGTTATTATTTCAATCCACGCTCCCACGAGGGGAGCGACCTCCATTTTTGCGATTTCAGTTCTTGTCTTTACAATTTCAATCCACGCTCCCACGAGGGGAGCGACCCTATACCGGAGGCTATGGTGGTAGTGTTACCGATTTCAATCCACGCTCCCACGAGGGGAGCGACCTGCTGTACTCCGGATAAGGGAATCCTTCAATACATTTCAATCCACGCTCCCACGAGGGGAGCGACTTTTTCTACCGTGACAACCCTTTACAAGGTCTTATTTCAATCCACGCTCCCACGAGGGGAGCGACTAGGACAAGCAATTACAGCGGCAATCGAACTGTGATTTCAATCCACGCTCCCACGAGGGGAGCGACAGCAATTTTCGCCAAAAAGTTCTCTTTTCTCTCAGCAAAAATTGTCTAAAATATTTAATCTTAACAACAAATTATTTTAAATAAAAATATCTTTGTATGTTATTTCAACAAATCGCATAATTTATAAGGTGCGAATCCCCTAGGCATTTTATGTATGCTTGGCTTTCGCATCAGTTACAAAATCAGTGTCTGATCCGGGGCAATTCCTCTGTCTACCCCGATATGTTCAATCTTGGTCTGATATTTATTGCCCAGATAGTAGAATCGAAGACTGTCCTTTTCTGTATCAATGATATCCTCAAGTGTTGCCTTCAACGCAATGCTCTGTGCATTATCCAAAAAGCATTCAAATACTGAATTCTGAACTCTTCTTCCATAGTTGACGCATTGCTTTGCCACTTTTCGCAGCCTTGCTTTGCCGGCTGCATTTTCTGTGTTGACATCGTATGTGATCAATACTAACATACCACACCTCACTTCCATAGGAATGCAGGATAGCCGTCCAAATCGCCACGTAGGAATCGTGCCAGCAGCATTGCCTGCACATAAGGAACCATACCCCATTCCACTTTTTCCTGCAAATAGGGATGCGTTATGGTTTCTTTTTTACGATTCTGCCACTCCGTCAGTATTACCTTTCGTCCATCATCATCCAGAAGAACCGCGCCGTTTTCTTTTTGGGTAAAATTTTTAGCTGTGATCATCCGCTTATTTACCAACGACAGCACAAAGCGATCCGCCAGCACGGATCTTAGTTCCTCCATCATATCCAGTGCCAGCGATGCTCTACTCAGACGCTCTGTGTGCAGATATCCCACGCAGGGATCTAACCCTACGCACTCCAGTGCAGATGCTTCCATATTTGTCAGTAATGTATACACAAAAGACATCATTGCATTCATTTTATCGATGGGCGGTCTTTTATTCCTGCCTTGAAATGTAAAATCTTTTTTCTGCTGCAGAATCAATTCGTCAAACACGCTAAAATAAATACTGGCTGCCTCTCCTTCATATCCCCTGAGTTCGTCCCTGGATGTGCTATTCTGAATCAACATCAGAGAATTTTTCAGCATTTCAGATGCCTTTTTTACCCGCTCTGCATCAATCTGCATACTATGATCTCTGACTGCCCGCTCCAGAACCCACCTGGCATTATGTACTTTTCCAAGGATACAATTTTGAGCAATCTCCAATCCCACCTGTTCATCTTTGCTGCTGGCATACTGTTGTTCCCGCAGAATCACGTTACCCCGCACTTTCCCGGTGACCCGTGCCAGGAATTTTCCCTGGGGAGTCATGTAACACAGAGAAATATTTCGTTCTGCACAGGCACCCATAAGTGCCGGGCTGGTTCCCCGATATCCGAATGATACAATTCCCTCAAGATTATGCAGCGGAACTCTGCCCAATTCTTTCTTGTCATCATAAATTACAATATTTTCACCATCCAGAGCAAGATAACTGTTTTCGGAAGTAACATATAACGTATTCAATAATTTTTTCATACGTTTTCCTCCATAAGTACCTGATCCATATAGTTTTTCACCGAACCGGTTTTTGCGAGTCTGGGCATACAAAGTTCCTTTAAAGAACAGGAAGTACAGTTCTTTCCCATCTTTACTTTCGGTGTATACCGCCGTTCATAATATTGATGCATTTCCTGAAACATCTCCCGCACTTCGCTGCGAAGTTCTTCCGTGATCTCCACGATTTCCCTCCGTTTTGTCTCTCCGTAAAACAGTGCACCTTCCGGAATCTGTGTGGAAAACATTTCTTCCAGGCACATTGCCTGCGCCGCTAATTGTAATTTGTCTTCCTCTGTGATCTTCGGCTTTCCCTTCTTGTATTCGATCGGATATACCGAAAAATAGCCCCTGTGCCCATGCAGGCGGATTCCATCCCCACATCTATGGAATTCCACCACATCACACTCACCCGTGACGCCCATTTCTCTGGACGCCACGGGTAATGCTCTCGCTATGATTGTGTCTCTTCTTTTTTCGGTAAGATATGGATCATGTGCTTTCTTATGCATTAATTCACCGATTACCGTATGTTCATTTTCAGCCCACTGTTGCTCTATATGGATCAGCGCCCACTGTCTTTTGCAGAATCTGAAATGCTGGATCCCTGATATCATGAGATAATCATCTTCTGCATATTCCATTAATTCATCCTTCTCACTTCCACAGAATCAGGAATCTGCTCCTCGTGAACGGTAACTGTATAATCCTGATATTTTCTGGGATATTCCACATCCTCGTTTTTCTTCACTTCTACGGCATCGAACAATTTATAAGCCGGGCAGTCTCCCAGTTCTTTGCTATGCCTGAATACAATCAGTTCCCGCACTGCCATATTGCCTCTCGCTGCAGAATGGTCTACCTCGAACATGTTAAGAATTGCTTCCCATAGCAATTCCAAATCGTCTTCGGAAAATCCGGTTACTTTCCGCGCCAGATTTGCGGAAATATAGCCTTCTGCCCGGTACAGTCCATAAGGAACGATGGTCTTTCTACCCATTTCCGTATTCTTGTTTTCCGCGTCCTTTTCTGTGGTGATGGCAACTCTGGTGATAGTTACTTCTTGGCTGATGATCGGATCGATACTTCTGGCAAATCCAATCTGCACGGGTCCTCTCACCTGACCGCAGTTCAACGATGCTTTTACAAAAGTAGTCATTACGGCACCAAACGTACGGATATCATAGAAATTCCGGCACATATAATCCTTCAATTTAAGATCTACACCGGGATCATTTTTCTTTAACTTTTTAAGTTCCTCTGTCACCTTTTTATCGTCCGTTTCGGTGATTCCCATATCCGCACAGGCTTCTCTGTCACTGCGATTTAAGGGTACATCTTCTTTGATGTAAATCTTATATCCCTGAGCATCCTCTTTTACGGTCTCGACATAGTTGCGGATCTTACGTTTCAGGCAGACATCCGTTACCAAGCCCAGTCCGCTCTCTGGATCGACTCTTGGCATATTGCCCGCATCAGGATCTCCATTGGGATTACCGTTCTCCACATCAAATAATACTACGAACTCATATCTGTTTTTAATAGCTTCACTCATTTATTTGTCCTCCCCTTTTTTATATTTTTCCTGCTGTTGATGATAGTAGCCAAGTGCAAACTGCCCCTGCTGTTCCAGGGATAAGCGTTTCGGGAAATCGTCAAATTTGCCCATAATTTTCCCAACTTCTTTTTCGTAATAGACTTTCGCTCCGCCTTTATCCCGTTCCAACTTTTTCATATGGCTGTTTTTCAGTTTGAGCAACACCGGGAAAATAACTGCCGGCGTAGCACATGCGGAATTAAAGTAGCGGTCATGAATTGTCGTAGTGATTGTCGGGTTTGCTTCTTTTTGTATGCTTTCCAATACGGAAAACAATCTTCCCAATACATAGGCTATATCATTGCGGTCTTCGTTCAATCCCATGAGATTTTCTCCTTTCATACAATTATAATTTTTGATCAAAACTGCTTTGATGATAGCAGCACGTTTCCAGTTCACGTTACCGCACTCTGCCCGAATGCGGATCAGTGTGTAGGTATACAGACTTGCCGGATATCGTCCGCCCGACAGAATCGCCTGCAATACAAGGGCTGCCATGTTCGGAACCGGTGTCTTATCTTTTGATTTCTGATTCACGGTTTCATTCAGCATGTCACGAATCCCCAGATAATCCTGTTCTTCCCATGCCGGTTTTACAATCTTGAGTCGCTCATAATGGTCTGCTATATTCTGTATGATTTTCCCAAACGAATTTACATAGAAAAAACGGACCGACAATCGTGCTGCATTTGGTGCCAGCGCCAGTATGTAAAAATTCTGTTTCGGATCCATCTCCGCATCTTCTAAGTAAACCCTGGTGCCTTCTTTCAGGCTGTCGAAAATGTCCTTCAGTTTTTTCTGATTATCTTTCGTGGGTTTAAACATATTCAGAAAACACTTCTGATACTGCTCTTTACCGCTTTCTGCCCAGTACACGATCATGGAATCCCCCAGGGAAAAGGTGTAATCCCGCTGGGACAGCAGATAATTCAGTGCCGTGGTATATGCAAATTCCGCATATTTTCCCACCGGCGCATTATAACTCTGTTCCTTTCCATAAGACTCAAATGACGGTGCATTGAATGATACCAGCGCCGCTCCGCTGGACTGTGCCCCGGGTACTCCTTTGATTGCTTTATGAATTCGTGATATCTCGGCTTTTTTACCGGTAACCAGGCAAATGCCGTTATCTTCTCCACCATTCCGCTCCCGATAGTTCTTCCAACAGTCGCGAATCTCCGGATTATCCTGTGCTTCCTGTCCTTCCACGGAAAAAATAAGATTGCCGCCTTCTGTCAGTTCTTCCCAGTTCTCCCGGATCACGGGATATTCTGCGGCTTTCTCCGGATCCCATTTTTCAAAATAGGCTAAAATTGCCTGGGCTGTTTTCCCTTGTGCAGATTGCAGGATCTGTCCGTGTTTTTCTTTCGTCGCCTGGAAACAATCTATTACACGCGGGTTCGTCCCTTCTGCATCAATGCCCAGCATGTACTTGGAATTGTCGCACAGGAAATTTGCTGCCACGCCGGAGGATCTGGTCACCATCTCCGGTACGACGAGATTTGCCGGTACCCATACTGCTTTCTTACCACGCATATCCTCTATTTTCCGGGAGGTAATACCTATGATATCCCCCATGGAAGACAAATTGATTTCGTAGGACACTTTTGCATGGCACCACCCAAGCCTGGAAACTTTTCCCTGTTCCGCCAGATTTTCATAGTATTTTACCAGTGCCTGTAATATCATCGCAGCACCTCGCAATCTCTCACATCCACCACGCCCTGGTGCATTACTGCCCGGAAAAACATAGGTTTGATATTTTCCGGATCACTGTAATCCATGTCAAACAGCATGATGCCAAGATCTTTTTCTTCTACTACATCATAGGCTGTGTGAATCTCTTCTTCCTCGCAAAGAGCAAAATGTGCCGGGAATTCTCTACAGCCGAAGTATGGCATGCTATAGCATTCTCCTCTTCGTAATCGTCTCATGATAATGTCCTTGAATTTTCCGGGATTATCAGAATCCTTTGCTTTTGGCGTGATTTCGAAATGTGCCTCAATAACATACGAAACATTGCATAGCAAAACAGACGCACGCTGTACAATCTCCTCCTTGGTGCATATATACAATGACTTACCGACTCCATTATACGCATCTAACATTTTATTTTTTGAAATTTTACTGGATACTTCATTTCGTCGTACACTTGTAAATTGAATAGGGTTTTTGACATAGATTTTGTCGATGATCCACCGCATTCCCGGATGCCAGTAGATGGCTTCCAAAATGCCGCGTGCCGCTGAGGGCGTGATGATGTCATAGCTGTAGCGTTCAACTTTGAGTTCAGGTCTCGAAAACAATGCATAGTCTCCCCATACATTTACTTTTACTCCGACTCCCATTTATTCCACCTTCTTTCCACAATGAAAGCGCTGTTCCCGTTTACTGTTCCCTTGTAGTACTATTTTCTGTCTGACAATAATACCCCCCTTGTAAAACACTGTCTTTTTGTAGATATGTTATGACAATATTTTAGATTATCTATATTTATCTGACAAATTTAATATACTATGATTTTCTTTATAAAGCAATAGCGGTACACTTTCCATCGTGTACCGCTACTTCCATTTACCGCAATATTAAGCAAACAATATTCCGCCCAATTCCACTTCCAGTTTCAACCCGGTGTCTTCCTTGTATTGTTCCTCCTGCGTCAGCACGAAGAAATCCTGTGCATCCGGATGTACCTCTTTCAGCATACCCGCTCTATACATTTCTTCAAACAGCATATCTCTTTTTTCATATTCTCCTTTTTTTCGGACATTTACACAATACTGCCCTGCTCTTCGCATACGACTCTTCGTCAGTCCCTGCTGTAGAATCTCCTGCAAAAGTGCCTCCGCTTCCGGTTCTCTGTTGATATATACCGTAACTGTATTTTCCTCAATAAGATTAAATTCTCCGGCTACTGTTGCAAATTGATAATTTCCGTCCTTGAACTTGTCCAATATTTTCTTTATATCCAGGCTTTCGCCCTTGATGCGATATAATCTCCGAAAATATTCTGTGATATTATCCAGTGCAGTAATATCTCTGCCCTCCGCCAGCAGATTTTTCGTCGTGTCGATCTGCTGCCGCTGTCCGGATACCCTTTCCTTGTCTTCCCACTGGAAGATGCGGACAATGCTCTCTTCCTTTCCTCTTTTATCATTTCGATTACAACGTCCTGCTGCCTGAATAATGGAATCCACACCGGCTAGTTCCCGATATACCGAAGTAAAATCCAGATCCACTCCGGCTTCCACGAGACTGGTCGAAATGACGATACATTTTTTTCCTTTTTTGTCATCCAAACGTTCTCTAATCTCCGCAAGCACCCGTTTCCTATGCGCCGGATACATAGTGGTAGACAAATAATAAACGCCCTCTCCCTGCAGTTGTTCGTAAAGCCGCTGCGCCCTTTTCCTCGTATTCACGATACACAGTGCATGCCACTCCTGCTGCAATTTTTCCGCCATTTCCTCTTCTGTGACAGTATCAATATTCTGATAGGTAACCCTTTCAAAAAATCGAAATTGCTCGTCTCTCCGTGGGCATAATTCCCGGGCAACATACTTTTCAGGCAGAAACTGCTGTAATGCCGGTTGTGTCGCCGTACACAGCACAATACTCGTGCCATATTGTTGCAACAGTTCCTCTATCATTGCCATGCACGGTTTCAAATAATTCGCAGGAAGCATCTGCGCTTCATCGAATATGATGACACTGTTTACTATATTATGTAATTTCCTGCATTTGGAGGACTTATTGGCATACAGGGATTCAAAAAACTGGACATTTGTGGTAACCACCACCGGTTTATCCCAGTTTTCCGCCGCCAACTGCATGGGTTTGAACTCTTCCGAGCTCTCATAGTCTACATTGCTGTGATTTTCCAACACATTTTCACTACCCAGGATTTTCCTGAACACCTGCGCATTCTGCTCGATAATACTGGTATAGGGAATCACATAAATCACACGGTCCATATGGTTCTCCACCGCATGCTGCAACGCAAATGCCAGAGAAGCCACAGTTTTGCCACCACCGGTGGGTACCGTAAGCTGAAACAATCCTTTGGAGGACTTTCCCATTTCCAGACAGTTCCGGAGAATTTCAGATCGTCTTCCATCAATCGTAGTATCATTCCGATTTATAAGCCATTTTGCTGTGTAATTTTGCAATTTCTCCAAAAGAACATCCATGCTCTCTCCGGAATCCCTTTGAACCGTTCCGTTGTTCATAAACTGTTCTGTATCCAGAAAATCGGCATCCACCAGGCAGGAATACAGCATGCGGATAAATACACTCAGCGCAAAGTTTGGATCCTTTTCCGGATTCATGGCAATGGGTGGTGTGGTAATTTGAGGGATTTCTATTTCCTTTTCATACGCACTGTAATCGCACAACCTTTTCTTAAGTCTCCCCAGCAAAGAGGACGGCAATCCCTCTCGTCCCAGATCCGGCAACCCTGCATGATGCCCTGCTATGCAGTAAGTCAGAAGCCAATAGCAGCCATCTAAATTTTCGCAGACCTTCGCCCCGGCAGTGGAATGATCCACCCGGATATCCAGATTTTCTTTGATCTTCTTTTGAAATTCCGCGGAATATTTTCCAATGTCATGTAACATTCCACAACAATATCCCCAGTCCGCTTTCCTGAATTTTGCAGCAAATTTTTCTGCAAGCTCTGCGGTTCCCTGTAAATGTTCTTTTACTGATTGCTCTCTGTCCCCATCAATGTGTGCAAGGTATTCCATGTTCTTCCCCTCTTTCCTACAATCTATTCCTTCCGTTCCGGCAGCATCCCCTTGATCTTCACACCACTCAGATCCACATCCAGCACGATCTTCACCATCCAGAAGAACAACAGCAACACCAGCATCGGGATCACGCAGGAAGTAATGATCATCACGGCAACCGCCTCGATAAAGTGATTTAGGGAATTCTCCACCTTCTGTACCAGATCTTCGGTAGAAACCGTCACATTTTCCACGACATTTGCCACTGAATCTTTAGCGCCGGAAATGGCATCTTTTGCCCAGTCGAAGATATTAGTAACAGAGCCGGACGTGCTGTTGTCCTTCTCCTGTGTATTCTGTGTTGCAGTTCCCGTTGTGCCGGTTCCGGATGCATCTGTAGCATCGGTGTCGTTCCTCAGATCACTGTTTTCCAGTATATTCTGCGTGTTCTTAGCATCTTCAATGGTTGCTTCGATCTGGGCCTGATAGGTGTCTCCGATAAGGTCAGAAATCTTTACACTGGCCGGAACCACGAAGGAGATTGCCAAGCCGAACACCGCAAGCTTTGCCGCCAGTTTTCGCAAGGTGGCATTTGCAAAGATCAGGTTGAGTATCCACAAGCCACAGGCAATCGGAATCAGGTAGGTAAATGCCACATAGCCGGTAATCGTCACAAGATATTTTTCCAGATAGATAGCGCAAAGGACCACCAGCAGGTATCCGCTGACATCTGCCATTTTCTCCGCGATGGGTGTTGCCGTGTCTCCCGGAAGCAATGTGATCAGCGCCGAAGTCACCGTGGATGCCGCCGTCAGCTCCATGACCGTCTGTTTTTTCTCATCCAGAGAGGCTATGGTTTTCTGGTGATTTTCCGGGGCGGAGGCGTATTTTCCGATAACGGTTATGGATAGAATAGCGACCAACAGCAAAATCACTGCCGTAATGCATTTTTGTTTGTTAAAGTTCATGTGATTACCTTCTTTCCTTCTCGATTTCGATATTATTTCCCACAAATACCCTGCCATTACATTTTTCAGGACGTAATATGAACTATACGCTACACTTTTCAGGACGTAATCCAATGTTATCTTACACTTTTCAGGACATAACTTCTATTTTAGGATGACGTTACTTCAAAAATCTCCGTAACATCTTCTCTTTCATCTCATCATACCTCTGGTACCGTATCGGCAGATCCGTCCATGTCTTTTTATCCACAATACTTCTATAATGGCTGAAAGTCTCGAATCCGGCGCGTCCATGGTAGCCGCCCATGCCGCTCTCGCCCACGCCGCCGAAGGGCATTGCACTGGTGGCGAGATGAATGATGGTGTCGTTGATGCAGCCTCCGCCAAAATGGCAGTGATCCAAGATCCGTCTCTGGGCTTTTTTATCTTCGCTGAAAAAATACAGAGCCAGAGGATGGGGATGTTCCTCCACACAGCGGATTGCCCAATCCACAAAGTCTCCCGTGGCTGCATGCGTCCCGGAAGCATCCCTGCAAAAATCATTTTGTGCAACACCTTTCTCTGCATCATGTGCATTATACGTCAGCACCGGCAGGATCGGTCCGAAGATCTCTTCTCCCATCACGGCATCCGCCCAGTCCACATCCGTCATCACCGTAGGCGCAATGCGCAACGTCTTCTCGTCATACTGTCCGCCGCAGACGATTTTTTCCGCATCCATCAATCCCAACAGTCTGTGAAAATGCTTCTCGTTAATGATTTTCCCGTAATCCGGATTCTGCAGGGGATCTGCACCAAACTGCCTCACGATCTCCGCCCGGATAGCTTCCACCAATCGGTCGCGGATCCTGACATCACACAACACATAATCCGGTGCCACGCAGGTCTGCCCGCAATTCAGATATTTTCCGAACACGATCCGCCGGGCCGCCAGCGGGATCTTTGCCGTAGCATCCACGATGCAGGGGCTTTTCCCACCCAGCTCCAGCGTCACCGGGGTCAAATATTCCGCAGCACTTCTAAGCACCTCCCGTCCCACGGTCTTGCCTCCGGTGAAAAATATCATATCAAAGCGCTGCTGTAACAATGCCTGATTCTCTGCTCTGCCACCGGTAATCACCGTCACATATTCCGCCTGGAAGCATTCTTCCAAAATCATTTTTAACACTGCTGCCGTCGCCGTAGCATAGGCACTGGGCTTCACCACCGCCGTATTTCCGGCAGCTATGGCATCGATCAGCGGATCCAGTGTCAGTAACACCGGGTAATTCCAGGGGCTCATGATCAGCACGGTGCCATAGGGTGACGGAGAGCGAAAGCTTCTCGCTGCGAACTGTGACAGCGGTGTCGGCACTCTCTTTTCCTGCATCAGCCCCCGCAGATGTTTCTGCATCCAGGTCAGCTCCGAGAGCGTCAGTCCGATCTCGCACATATAGCTCTCCATCCGGCTTTTTCCCAGATCCTGTTGCAGTGCAGCATTCAGTTCCTCTTCATGGCGCTGCAGGGAGGCCTTTAATTTTCCCAGCTGTTCTGCCCGAAATTTCCGGGAAAGTGTGGCTCCCGTAGCAAAATATTCTCTTTGTCTGCGTAATATCGTCCAGATCTCCTGCTCTGTCATAGATGTCTCCTGCTTTCATATCTTTATACTACATAGCATACCACATAATTATTCAGAATCACATTCGCCCTATTAATCATGTCAAATGTTCTTACGAGTGCAAGCACTCGACGTACATATTGACCTGATTTACATGCCCCTGAATAGTTACATACTACCCAATTTTGAGTTACGGTGCAACCGCTTCCCATCTCATCCTATACAATCGAGCAGGCTGGCTCCTACTCGATTTGTATACTTTGTACACCATCTCGCTTAAAAGCTCG
>OHLJ01001106.1_pt1 | contig 12900 bp, 8 predicted proteins | sample 1568991 | NCBI WGS metagenome assembly OHLJ01 (sample SAMEA3879601, study PRJEB24766) | human gut metagenome | biome: human-associated habitat; feature: feces | place: USA | collected 1985/1987
CGGCAAGAAGTTTTTCGAGGGTGTCAACGAGCGCTATACCGAGTATGCCAAGCGGCTGGAGCCGAAAATAGGTATCCCGTATACGGTCATCACGCCGCTGATCTTTATATTCGTCCGCGCCTGCGTTCATTATGCGATGTTTGAGGATGAATATTATCTGAAAACCCAGATGGAGGTCTTAAAACAGGGGGTCGCCCTGTTTGTGGATAAGTACAAAGCAAACCAAGCATAAGCCTATCGACCGCCGCTCATTTACGGCGTGGGCAGCGGTGCAAAGCTCCGCCGTGATAAACAATTCCGAACGGAGGAAAAAAGATGAAAACAGAAAAAAAACTACTCACAGGTACACTTTTGGCGCTTTGCACCGCTCTTTTGGTGCTTTGCAGCGTGCTTGCAATAGGATGGAGCAAGGCGGCAAAAACAGGCGACGCACTGCCGGAGGTGCGAAACAACGGCACGGCGATTCAGTGGAAATACAGCGACGAAGCCGACTGGCACGACCTTGTGGCGCTTACTGAGCTGCGGGGCGCTGCCGGAGAAAACGGAACAGACGGTAAAAACGGTAAAGACGGCTCTGACGGCAAGAACGGAATAAACGGTACAAACGGAAAAGACGGCATTAACGGCTCCGACGGCAAGGACGGCATTAACGGAGTTGACGGTAAAGACGGCATTAATGCCAAAAGCATAGAGGTGCAGCGAGCTGAAACCCACATACAGTGGCGTTACGAGGGCGATGAGTGGCAGGACCTTGTGGCGATAGCCGACATCACAGGTCCCACCGGGCAGAAAGGTGCAGACGGAGTAAACGGAAAGACACCGGAGTTCCGTGTAAGCGAAAACACCCTGCAGTGGCGCTATGTCGGCGATGAAATATGGCTGAACCTGTACGATCTTTCGGTTTTGAAAGGTCTTGACGGCAAGGATGGTATAAACGGAAAGGACGGAGCCGATGGCAAGGACGGAACAAACGGACAAAACGGCTCTGACGGTGTGGACGGAAACACCCCGTTTATCGGCGAGAACGGCAACTGGTGGATCGGAGAAACCGACACCAGCGTAAAAGCCGCAGGCATTGACGGCACAGACGGCGAAAAGGGAGACAAGGGAGACAAAGGCGACAAGGGAGATAAAGGCGAAAAAGGAGATAAAGGCGACAAGGGCGATGCCGGTCAGAACGGCAACTGCCCGGGGTATTTTCATGCCTCAAACGGCGGCACCGGCGCTTCATTCAATCAGCCGCTTCAGTTGTTTGAAGATTGCAATTCCGGAGGACTTTTTGTATGGGATCGAGCCAATAGAACCGTAACGCTGAAAGCCGGACATACATACAGTATTTCATTCAGCGGTTCGGTCTGCATTTCTCACGACATGGGTGGATGGTACTCGGTAGTATTGAAAGGCAGACAAGGCATTCTTAATGATACATTGATCGAAAGGTATATGAACGATGCAGATAATTCACGAGTGTGGATGCCGTTTGCATTCAACCGCATCTACAATGCCGGCAGTGATATTGTGCTGCAATATGAATTTATCCAGTTGACCCCCGGCACACAGCTGAACGGTGCTGTCTATAACATTACAATCATTGCTCTTGATTGAGCCGACATATACGAAAACAGAGGTAACGGAAAATAAAAAAACGAATACTCAGTATCCTGCTCGCCCTATGTATGGTGCTTTGCCTTGTGCCGACTACGGCGTTTGCCGAGGGTGAGACAAACAGGAAAGTCGAAACGGAACAAGAGCTTGTCGATGCGCTGGCGGACAGCAGCGTAGACATCATCACGCTGAAAAATGACATTGCAATCGGCACGACCCTGACCATCCTCCGCAAGGTCACCCTCGATCTCAACGGCTATGTTCTGAAAATGACCGGCAGCGGCAGCGTTATTATCCTCGATAATAAGAGCGGCATCACCGGCGACCTGACCCTTATCGACAGCAACCCCACGGCGGAGCACAAATTCAAGGTTAACGGCGTAGAACCTTGGGTGCTGGACAACAGCGGTACAGAGACCGTCTATGGTGGCATCATCACAGGCGGCACGGGCAGCCGGATCTTCTTCTCCAACGGGGTGGAAGGCGGCGGCGTGATCATCGGCAGCGGCGCACTCACCATGAACGGCGGCAATATCGTCGGCTGCATAGCCAATGAAGGCGGTGGCCTGTTCCTCTCAGACGGTTCGTTCACCATGAACGCCGGCAGCATTGTCGGCTGCTCAACACCAAACAGATTAACGACCGGAGAGGCCTTTTACGGCGGCATATACGCTTTTGGTCCGATAGCGAACAGAGACACAACCGGCGTGATCACGTTGACCGGCGGCCTGATCAAAAACAACGGCAGATACGCTATCAATGCTGTGTATAAGACCACAATTTACGCCAACGGCGGCGAGGTATACGGTGAGGTTCACCTAAGTCAGGCATGTAAGATCACCTGTCTTGCAGAAGATAACGGTATTACCGCCTTCAAAGGCAAGACGGTGATCAGCGGAGCTTCCGTTGTAAATGCAAACCATGTTGACTGGGGCCTCTTCTACGGCGGTCTGTATATTTACGGCAATACGACCGGCGGGAGCATCGTGACCTACAAGGACGGCGACAGTGAATACGCAAAGCAGGTTCTTCCCTCCGGCACTCTCGCGACGCGTCCCGACACTCCCGCCGCCACACCGGGCTATACCTTCGGTGGCTGGAACAAGGCCGACGGCACGGCGTGGGATTATGCAAGCGATAAAGTCACCGATAACATAACATTGTATGCAAAATGGGCAGCGAATACCTACACGATTACCTTCGACACCGCCGGCGGCAGCGAAATTGCTCCGATTACACAAGACTACGGCACGCAGATTGCCGCTCCCGCCAACCCGACAAGAAAAGGTTATACCTTTAAGGGATGGGATAAGGAAATCCCCGAAACCATGCCGGCGGAGAATATAACGGTTAAAGCACAATGGGAAATCAATCAGTATACAATAGCCTTTGATACGGCAGGCGGCAACGAAATCGCACCCATTACACAGGACTATGGCACGGCAATTACCGCACCTGCCGACCCGACAAGAGAGGGCTACACCTTTATCGGCTGGGATACAGAGATTCCCGCGACCATGCCTGCCGAGAATATAACGCTTAAAGCGAAATGGAAAGACATTGAAAAGCCCACGGGCGAAATTATCATAGGTACAAATAAATGGCACGAATTCTTAAACAAGCTGACCTTCGGTCTGTTCTTTAAGGACACGCAGACGGTGACGATAAACGCTTTCGATAACAGCGGAACCGTGTTTGTCTCCTATTTGGTGACCGATCGGGATCTTTCCGAGGCGGAGCTTCAATCCCTCGTATTCGGCGGGTATGAGGCGCCGTTTTGCATAGACCTCAATGGAGAATATATTGTTTATGCAATGCTTGTTGACGAGAGCCTTAATATAACATATCTTCGCTCCGACCGCATAACGCTTGACAATGTTCAGCCGGTCATCGGTGGCATTGAAAACGGCAAGACCTACTGCGAGGCACAGACAGTTACCATTGACGAGAAGTATATAGATACAGTTACCGTAAACGGCACAAAGGTCACGCTTGATGAAAACGGCGGCTTTACTCTCTCTCCTGCGGACGGCGAGCAGAAGATCGTTGTCACCGATAAGGCAGGCAACACCGCTGAAATGACCGTGACGGTAAACGGCGGGCACACCTTCGGCGAATGGACATCAAACGGCGACGGCACGCATAGCCGTAAATGCACCGTGGACGGCTGCAAGGGTGTTGAAACAATGGCTTGCTCGGGCGGCAAGGCAACCTGCACCGAAAAAGCGGTATGCGAATACTGCGGCAAGGCTTACGGAAAGCCTGATTCAAACAACCACACCGACTTAAAGCACATCGATGCAAAGGCGGCAACCGAGGATGCCGAGGGCAATATCGAGTATTGGTACTGCGGCGGCTGCGATAAGTATTACAGCGACAAAGACGGTGTAAACGAAATTAAAAAGGCCGACACCGTAACGGCTAAGCTGCCGGGCAATCCGAAATCTCCCCGAACCGGCAATGCAAGCGACCTCGCTTTATGGATTTCCCTGCTGTTTGTCAGCGGCGGCGTAACAGGCGTCACGGCGGGCCTGCGCAAAAAGAAAAAACACAAAGTATAATTTTTTTAATTTCCCTTTTCTGCTTTTACGGCAGTAAAAAGCCTCCGTTATTAAGACGGAGGCTTTCGTTTATTGCGGCTTATGCATATTCTCGATTTTTTTAATGTATTCGGTGCTGTTCTCAAGAAATTTCCGAGTATCAAAGGACTCGTTTTTAAGGCTGTTTTGAATAATAATACCATCGGAAACCATCAAAATAAGCCAAGTGAAATAGTCGGCCGAAACAACGTCTGTTCTCTCGGCGATTTTTGCCGAAATGAGCTTTTGGAATTCATCATAGCGATGAATCAGCTTAGCTCTGATTTCCTCGTCGCCGAGCAATGCCGCGTCAAAGAGGTGAAGCCTGAGCCCGGCATAGGCTATATTTCTCTCGATTACATAATTTACAAGACGGTGCGGCGAGGTATCCTTTTCCTTGTTTTCCGTCCATTGTATCAGCTCGTCCCATTGGCGCGAAAGATAGCGGTCGGTAACGGCAAAAAGAATTTCGTTTTTGCTTTTATAATAGTAATACAGCGTGCCCTTCGAAATATTCGCCTTTTCGGCTATTTTCGCGAGAGTCACCTCCGAAAAGGAATTTACCTTTAAAAGCTCCTCAGCAGTATCAAGTATGATTTCGTTTATATTTTCGGGTCTTTGAGCTGCCATAATACCCTCCTGCAAAATTTCTTAAAGTATAACACGAACAATCGGCAATGTCTACAAAACAATATTCACAAAAAAAATACATAAGAGTGATTTTTTTAGTTAAAAGTATTGACAAATGCTTTTTGCGGAATTATACTTTGCTTATGAGTCGGTCAGTTAACCGACATATTTTTTATGCACAGTCGGGCGCGTGACCGACTGCAAGGCTGATTAAAAGAGGCTTGAAGTTATGAACATATCATCAATTAACAAAAAATTGAAAAAGACTTTCGGCGGAAAATTCAGTGCTTCAAAGGAGAACGGCTCGATTTTTGTTCGAGGCAAAAGCTCCGATTGGGGCGAAATCGTCGCGGCTTGCCAAGCGGCGGCAAAAAAATTCAGCACAACGCATATTGTCAACGATATTGTTTACACGGGCGAGCAGCCCGCTCCGACGCGTCTGCCGTCTCTCAAGGATGATTTCCTCGAGGGCAGAACACCCGACGTGCTTGTTATCGGCGGCGGCATTTCAGGTGCTTCGATAGCAAGAGAGCTGACCAAGTGGAAGCTTGACGTTTTACTTGTAGACAAGGAGGCAGACCTTGCGCTTCAGGCGTCGGGACGCAACGACGGCGAGGTGCACCCCGGAATCGACCTCGGCAAAGGCTCGCTCAAGCACAAGTACATTCGCCGCGCAAACCATATGTATGCAGACGTTTGCCGCGAGCTTGACGTTCCGTTTAAGCAGGTAGGTCAATATGTGCTTTTCCGCAACGCCGCGCTGAAGCCGCTTATCGGTCTGTATGCTTTTTGGCGGAAGCATCACGACGGCATAGAGGACACCGAGATAATCTCGGGCAAGGAGCTTATGCGCCGCGAGCCGAACCTCACACCGGAAACAAAATTCGCAATGTATAATCCGAGCGCAGGCTGTGTTTGCCCGTACGGACTCACCATAGCCTATGCCGAAAACGCCGTTCAAAACGGCGCGCAGGTAAGCCTTAACACCGCCGTGCTCTCCATGGAGGTGTCGGAGCATAACATCATAAGCGTTACCACCAACAGAGGCGTTATTCATCCGAAAATCGTTATCAACGCCGCAGGCGTTTTTGCCGAGGATATTGCCGCCATGGCGGATGACAGATTTTTCTCGATTCATCCGCGCCGAGGAACCAACTCGATTCTTGACCAAAAAGCAGGCGCATATATGCACTCGGTAGCCTCCGTAAAGGACATAAGCGTTCACGGTAAAACCCATTCAAAGGGCGGCGGCATATTGCACACCGTCCACGATAATCTTCTCGTAGGACCCGACGCCGTAGAAACGGTTGAAAAGGAAAACACGGAAACACGTGCCGAGAGCATTAAAACCGTCTTCGACAAGCAGACTCAAACAATGCCGGCGCTGTCAAAACGTGATATAATCACTTATTTCACGGGCGTACGCGCTCCTACCTTTGAGGAGGATTTTATACTTGAACCCGGCAGAAGAACAAGGAATTTGATTCACGTAGCCGGTATTCAATCCCCAGGACTTACAACTGCTCCCGCGGTTGCCGTCGATATGGCGGAGCTTGCGGTCGATATGCTCGGCAAGACCGAGACGGTTGAAAAAAACAACAATTACAATCCTATTCGCAAAGGCGTTCCCGTGCTTCGCGAAATGGACGACGATACAAGAGAAAAAATGATAGCCGAAAATCCCGACTACGGCGAGATTATTTGCCGCTGCGAGCAAATCAGCAAGGGCGAAATTCTCGACGCTTTGAAATCCCCGATATGCGTTCCGACGGTTGACGGTATCAAAAAGCGCATAAGACCGGGAATGGGACGTTGTCAGGGCGGCTTCTGCTCGCCGCTTGTCACCAAAATAATTGCCGAATTCCTCGGCGTTCCGCTGTATGAGGTTAAAAAATCCTCGGCGGAAGCGGTGATAACATACGGCGAAACAAAGGTAAACGAAGGAGGCGAAGAGTGATGACGACAGGTAACTATGACGTACTCGTTGTCGGCGGCGGTCCTGCCGGACTTGCGGCGGCGATAAGCGCTCATGATAACGGTGCCAAGGTTCTCCTTCTTGAAAGAGAGGCAAGGCTCGGAGGAATACTCAAGCAGTGCATTCACGACGGTTTCGGTCTTCATCACTTCGGCGAGCAGCTCTCAGGTCCTGAATACGCCGAGCGGTTTGAAGATGAGCTGTACAAACGCAATATCGAATACAGCACCCTGACGTTTGTCACGAAAATAGACAAAAACGGCGACGGAAGCTTTTCGGTGCATACCGTCGGCAGAAGCGGCGTTTCGATATTTACGACAAAAGCGCTTGTGCTGGCTACGGGCTGTCGCGAGCGTACCGCCAAGCAGGTATTTATTCACGGTACGCGTCCTGCAGGCGTTTTCACGGCCGGAACCGCACAGCATTTTACAAATCTGCTTGGGCTTATGCCCGCCAAAAAATGCGTAATTCTCGGCTCGGGAGATATAGGACTTATCATGGCGCGCCGGCTTACGCTTGAGGGCGCAAAGGTTCTCGGCGTTTATGAGGCAAAGCCTACGCCGTCGGGACTTACGAGAAACCTGCATCAATGCCTGCACGATTATGACATTCCGCTGCACCTGTCGCACACCGTCACTCGCGTGTTCGGAGTTGACAGGCTCGAAGCAGTTGAGATTTCAAAGGTTGACGAAAATATGACTCCGATACCCGGCACACAGAGCCGCGTCGAATGTGACACGCTGATTCTCTCGGTCGGATTGATTCCCGAAAACGAGCTTGCCGAGTCCGTCGGAGTAAAGCTTGACCCACGCACAAAGGGCCCCGTATGCGACGGTCAGTGTATGACGAGCATCGACGGCGTATTCAGCTGCGGCAACGCTTTGCACGTCAACGATTTGGTTGACTTTGTTTCGCAGAACGCCGAGCAGGCGGGAAAATCAGCCGCTGCTTATTCCGCCAAGGAAAGACGGCTTATTGAGATAACCCCGGGCGACGGTTTATTGTACGCAGTACCGCAAAGGCTCAATCTCAACGAGGATAACAGTAAAACAGACCTGTATTTCCGCGTCCGCGAGGAGGAAAACAACTGTGTGCTTCATATTTACGCGGACGGTAAGGAAATACTTAAAAAGCGTTACGCATTTATGCGTCCGCCCGAAATGGAAAATCTCACGATTGATTTCAGCGCATGCGAATTAAACGAAAACAGCCGAGTGGAGCTTCGGCTGGAAAGACTCGGTAAAGGAGACGGTGTAAAATGACAAAAGAATTGGTTTGCATCGTTTGTCCCCGTTCGTGCAGAATGACGATTACATCAGACGGCGACGAGCTTGTTGTGACCGGCAACACCTGCAAAAGGGGCAAAGAATTCGCCGTAAGCGAAATGACCGACCCGCGTCGTACCGTTTGCACAACGGTGCGCACCGCCTTCCCTTCGGTACCGGTTCTGCCCGTTCGCGTATCGGGGCCGATTCCCAAAAACAGAATTTTCGACCTGATGCACGAGGTAAACCGTATCACCGTTTCAAAACGACTCGGACGAGAGGAAGTCGTTGTACCGAATATTCTCAATCTCGGCGTGGATTTGATTGCAACAAGCAATATCCTGAAGGACGAGAAGAAGCAACCTTAAAAAAGAAAGAGGGGAAAATCTTTAATGGAACAGTCACTTGTGCTGACCTTTGACGTCGGCACGCAGAGTGCAAGATGCTTGCTTGTCAATGAGAGTGGAGACTTTGAGGATAAGGAGCAGCAAAAATACAAGGTTCCTTATTTATCAAAACAGCCCGGATGGGCAGAACAGACCCCGGATTTTTATTTTAATATTATAGCCGAAATGTCAAAAAAGCTTATCGAGAGAAATGCCGATAAGCTTGACCGCATAACAGCCGTATGCCTTACCTGCATACGTGACACGGTGCTTTGCCTCGACAAAGACAAACGTCCGCTTCGCGACATAATATTATGGCTCGACGAGCGTGAGGCCGACGAGGACGGACAGATTCCGGCAGCAAAACGCGCATTGTTTTCGCTTGTGGGAATGGGAGAATCGGTAGATATGATTTACCGAGCCTCTACCGGCAACTGGATTATGCAAAACGAGCCCGAAATATGGGCCAAAACAGACAAATACGTTATGCTGCCGTCATATCTCAACTATCTTTTGACGGGCGAGCTTAAGGATTCCGTGGCAAATATGATAGGTCACGTACCGTTTGATTACAAAAACCGCCGTTGGATGAAACCCGGTGCTCTCACGCGCTGCGTGTGCAATGTTCCGTCCGAAAAGCTCTGTGAGCTTGTTCCGTCGGGCGAGGTTATAGGTAAAATCACTGAAGAGGCCTCAAAAAAGACGGGTATCCCAATGGGACTTCCGCTTATAGCAACCGGCTCCGACAAGGGCTGTGAAACCATCGGTATGTCCGTTGTAAAATCAAACCGGGCAGCAATTTCCTTCGGCACGACCTCAACCTTACAGATGGCGGTTAAAAAATATTTTGAACCGCAGCCTTATATGCCTGCTTATCCGGCTGTTCCGAACGATATGTTCAACCCCGAATTCGAGGTCTATCGCGGATTTTGGATGATTTCGTGGTTTATAGAGCAGTTTGCCGCGAAGGATAAGGTTGACGCCGCCGAGGAGGGCGTTTGCATAGAGCGTTATCTTGACGATAAAATCAAGGATATTGAGGCCGGCTCCGGCGGACTTATTTTACAGCCGTTTTGGACTCCGGGCATCACGAACCCGAACGCGAGCGGCGCAATTATAGGCTTTTCGGATTTCCATACGCGTTATCATTTGTATCGCGCCATAATAGAGGGCATCTGCTTAGAGCTGTACCACGGGCTCGTTAAAATGCAAAAACGCTCAAGCGTCACGGTAGATGAGCTTTTTGCCGGCGGAGGCGGCTCCAGCAGCCCGGTCGTATGTCAAATTGCCGCAGATGTGTTCGGCTTGCCCGTACACCGTATTCAGACTCACGAGGCGAGCGCAGTCGGCTGTGCCATGGTCGCGTTTATTTCACAGGGCGTTTACGGTAGCTATGAGGACGCCATAGAGCATATGGTACATAAAAAAGACGTATTTATTCCGAACGAGGAAAACCACCGAACCTATATGAAAATTTACGGCAAGGCGTATTCTCACCTTGCCTCAAGATTAAAGCCAATAGAAAAATACCTACATCATTTTCAAACAGGAGGACACTGATAATGAGTACAAAACCGTATAAGGGCTTTGAGCCTAAATGGATGCTTCAGAGAGCACCTGAGAACAGCTATCGTTCAATTTTCCGCTGGGGCGACCCCGACTTCTTCAAATATCCGAAGGAGAGCCTTTACAAATATGTTAAAAAACGCTGCAATCTCAAGGACGAGGAGTTTATGCAGTATAATGACGATTTGGGTCTTGACCCCGTAAATCTCGGCGAAGAACACGCTCCGAAGATTGACAAAAAGCACGTAAAGGCCATTGCCGCAATAGTCGGCGAAAAGAACGTCTCACAGAGCGACTACGACCGTCTCGCCGTTTCCTACGGACAGACAATGTACGATCTTCTCAGAATGCGTCACCGTCGCTTTGACTCTCTTCCCGACCTTGTTGTTTTTCCGGAGACAAGCGAGCAGATTGAGAAAATCGTAGCCTACGTCACAAAGAATAAAATACCGCTCTATGTTTACGGCGGCGGCTCGTCGGTTACAAGAGGCGTTGAGCCCATTAACGGCGGCGTTTCTCTTGATATGCGCCGCAACTTCAACAAGGTCATTAAATTCAATGAGACCGACCAGACCATTACCGTTCAGGCAGGTATGTCCGGACCAAAGCTCGAGCAAACGCTTCAAAACGCTCAGAGCCTTTTCGGCGCAAAGCGTCCGTACACCTGCGGCCACTTCCCGCAGTCGTTTGAATATTCCTCCGTCGGCGGTTGGACCGTCACACGCGGTGCCGGTCAGAACAGCACCTATTACGGCACCATAGCCGATATAGTTGTTTCTCAGAAATACGCCACACCGATAGGTAAAATCGAGACAAGTCACTATCCGAGAGAGGCAACGGGACCGAATCTCAATCAGGTCATGATGGGCGGCGAGGGCACCTTCGGCGTTCTTACCGAGGTCACGCTCAAGTTTTTCCGCTGGATGCCCGAAAACAGAAAACGCTTTTCTTATATGTTCAAGGACTGGCCGACAGCTATGCGCGCCGCTCGTGAAATGATGCAGTGTGAGTGCGGCTTCTCCTCTGTTTTCCGTCTTTCAGACCCGGAGGAGACTTCATTAATGCTCCATCTTTACAACGTTGACGAAACGCCGCTTGAGCCTCTTCTTGATAAATTGGGCTACAAGGACTTTGAGCGCTGTCTCTTCCTCGGATTTACAGACGGCGAAAAGGGCTTCTCAAGAAACGTTGCGCATAACATAATGAAAATTGCCGTTAAGCACGGCGGTATCCCGATGACCGGCTACGTATGCAAGGGCTGGGAAAAGGGCCGCTTCAACGACCCGTATCTTCGCGATACACTCATGGATTTCGGCTTTATGATTGATACGCTTGAGTGCACGGTCAACTGGTCAAATATGGCTCGTGTTCACCGTGAGGTTCGTGAGGTTTGCCATAAGCTTCCGAACACAATCGTTACAACTCATATGTCGCATTGCTATCCGCAGGGCGCCAACCTCTACTTCATCTTTATGACTAAAATGCAGGACGAAGAGGAGTTCCGTGCTTATCACGCAACAATTCTCGACGCCATACAGAAGAGCGGTGCAGCCATCAGCCACCACCACGGTATCGGAAAGATGTTTGCCCCGTGGCTTGAGGGCTACCTCGGCGAAAAGGAATACGGCATAATCCGCACGCTTAAAAACTATTTTGACCCCGATTACCTTATGAATCCGGGCGGAACCATAGGCCTTGACCTTAAGCCCGAGGACAAAAAGTATCTGCGTGAGCATACCGAGTATGTTGACGAGCTCAAGGACTGAAAAGGCTGTTGAAGCACGGCTCAAAGCCGTAACGTCAAGCATAAACACATAAAATCAAGGCTTTCGTTTCACCTGAGACGAAAGCCTTTTTATTGCCGTTCTCAGAAAAGCTACTTTTTGTATAAGCTTTCGGCATTTGCGGCTGTTGACTGTTTGCCGTCGTAATTATATAATAATTTATAACATAATTTCGCCGCATATGTGATATGCCGCACAAACAAAGAGGTTCATCATGACAGATAAAAGCTATTCAATTATTTTCAGCAGCCCGACAGGCAACACGAGGCTGCTCGCCGACGCCATTCGCGACGCGCTGCCGGAGGAAAACTGCAATTATTTCGGAGTGAGCGAAAACGCCGATACACAATCCGACATTTTATTTATAGGCTTTTGGACGGATAAGGGAACCGCCGACAAGGCGACCTTGGATTTGCTCGAAAAGCTGAAAAATAAAAGGATTTTTCTTTTCGGAACGGCGGGCTTCGGCGGAGACGAGGAGTACTTCAAAAAAATCCTCGCAAATACAAAAAAGAGCATTAGCGGCAGCAACATCACAGTCGGTGAGTATATGTGTCAGGGAAAAATGCCGCAGACGGTCAGGGAGCGCTATATCAAAATGAAAAGCCTGCCGAATCCCGTGCCGAATCTCGATATGCTGATTGAAAACTTTGACCGTGCTCTGTCTCATCCCGACGAAAATGATTTGAAAAGGCTGAGGCTCTCCGTGGAAAAGCTGTAATATTAAGCGACAGCGCGACCTACCCCGCTAAGCTGTGCCGCGTATCATATTACTATTGATTTATTGCAAAAATAATGATAAAATATTCAGCGTAGCACGTAAGCAGGTGTAGTTTAATGGCAGAACATCAGCTTCCCAAGCTGAATACGGGGGTTCGATTCCCCTCACCTGCTCCAAAAACGGCAAGCATCCTTTGATGCTTGTCGTTTTTTACTTTTTTACATTTTACTCTCGTCTCGCTTTTCTTTCGTCTACCCTCAGTCCGCTCACTTCATTATTCGCTGTTCACTTTTCTCTCTTCGCTCAACCTCTCCTCTCTTGCAGAGGAAGGTGAGCCTCGTCAAGGCAAGCCGGAGGGATTCTGCCTCCCTTGTAAAGGGAGGTGGGTT
>OHLJ01001110.1_pt1 | contig 12860 bp, 9 predicted proteins | sample 1568991 | NCBI WGS metagenome assembly OHLJ01 (sample SAMEA3879601, study PRJEB24766) | human gut metagenome | biome: human-associated habitat; feature: feces | place: USA | collected 1985/1987
ATTGCAACAACTTTGGTGTTGACTTCATCCTGCATTGCGGCGTTTACCTCCTTTCGTTGGAATGATTATGGGGACTGCTGCCACAGCTAAGGCGGCACAATCCGGCGATAGATAATTTTCATTTACACTGTCCTCCTTTCGGTCGAGTTATCTGCATCTTCCGAACAGACCTTGCTTTTCGGAAAAAGCGTCCAGATCGTCAATGATAGAGAGATCGCTGCGCCAACGCCCCGGCCACACTGCAAGGATTTTGCTGACGCCAGCCTGTGCATTTATGTAGGCAGAACGTTTTTCGCCAACCGTGGATAACTGGGTAACAGCTCCATCAGGCGAGACCTCCATGTAGCAGACCTGACCGCAACTATACGGAAAACAACCGGTTTCTTTTGAACTTCTCATATTTATCCTTTCCGAGCATTGCTCAAACAGCTTTTGAGGCTGCAATCGTATGTATGTGTTATTCTGAGGGCTTGTCCTGCCCGTAGAGATCATGGTTGACGAGAGCGGAGTAGTAATTGTCTATCGTGACAGGTGCGTTGTAGAGTGTTGTCAGGATATATGCTCTGATGTTACGAATATCGGAGGGATTCTTTGCCATAGAGTCGATTACATACTCGATGTGACTGTCATTTAGTTTGAGATACCGCGATTTAATCACAGACACGGGTATGTCCTCGCCGTTAATACGGATTGTCTGAGCGCAGGAGCAAACAACGTCCAAGATAATGTCTACAATTTCTTGCAGCCTGTCATGGTCATAGCGACAGTTCCTAAGAAGGTTGTCGAAGCCGATATTATCTTTAATCAGCTCTTCGTATGCGCTTCGCTCATCCATCCCATCCATCCCATCCATCCTATCAAGATTGATAGATGGATGATTCATAGAGTCCGTATTTGATCCTTCTATAATTTCTTCATTCGTATTTAATAGCGTGGGCTTTACCGATGACGCATTCTTCGATGACGGATTATCCGTTGTCGGCTTTTCCGATGACGGTAAATCCGTTGGTGGAGAAGCCCGCTGCGGACGCTCATAAACTGTGTACTCGCATTTCGCAAATCGACCTCTTTTGTCGTAAAGTTGTCGCCTGATAATATAGCCGTGTTCTTCAAGGCTGTTGAGTGCTGCTCTGGTGGAATCCAGCCCGTCGGAACTGAGTGTCGCAAGCCCCTTGAGTGAGTAGCCCCAGCCATCAGGAAGGCTCAGGATCAGTGACAGCAGCCCTTTTGCCTTGAGTGTAATAGATCGATCTCTCAGGTGGCTGTTGGACATGACCGTGAAGCCTTTTGTTTTTTCAGCGCGGATAATTGCCATTTGGTATCACCGTCCCGGCTTTTCCTTGCGCGTGGAAATCGCTATCGGAGAATAGGGACAGAACTGAAAAACACAGGACTGGTATTTCCAGTGGGGACGATGGAAGCGACAGGTGCGGCATTCTGGCGTGATACCATCGCAGCCGCTATCGAAATGAGAATAGGGCGTTTCCTGCATCAGGACCTCAAATGCGAGAAGGGTGTTTGGAATCATAAGTGTTACCTCCGTTGTGATAAAAAAATAGCCCCGGTATTGTTCCACTCATGCGTGGTACAGTACCGGGGCTATCCCGTTGAGTATTTTGTTATTTGCTGCGACCTCCTTTCGAGTGTGCGGTTGCAGCTCACCGCAGTCATACAGCTTGCACTCTGGATGCTTGTGAAGTTGGACAAAATCAGCGAAACACCAGTGTTTTCAAGGCTTTCTGACCTTGCTCCTATTATAACCTAATCGTCGATTCGACAAACAACGACAAAACCCTTTTGTTTGTTTCTTCTGAAAAAAGGAGAGGTGTTATGGCATATAAATCGATAAGTGTCGAAATCACGCAAGAGCATTTTGAACGCAGTATAAAGGGATCCCCCCGTGAAGCCATCAAAGAACTGATTTGGAATGCCTGCGACGCAGACGCTCAGAGCATTGAAGTAACTTTTGGATATGCCGGTCTTCCCGGCGCAGAAACCGTGTCTGACACCTATATAAAAGATGACGGTCACGGCATTCCGGTTGACTGCATCGAGGAATATTTCGGCAAATATGGACTCTCTCGGAAAAGTGTTGCCGAAAAAAGCCCAGCAGGACGAATTTATCACGGCAAACTCGGACAGGGTCGCTATAAAGCGATGGCTGCCGGAAACTTTGTCGATTGGCTTTCTGTGTTCAAAGATGAAGATGGCAACCTCTATTCAAGCGAAGTCCACATTAACGCAGGTTCTCGCATGGATATCCACTATAGCGAAACTGCTGGAAAAACAGATGCAAAGCATACTGGAACTATCGTTCATATTCACGGGATTGCCGATGATAAGATCGGCGCAATTTCCAAAATAGCTGATCCAATGGAATTTATGCCGGATCTTTTGACAACATTCGCTCCGTATCTGCTGGCATATACGGATATCACCATCAAATACGACGGTGCAACGATAGACCCTGTACGCCAAATCAAGAAGCAAGACGAAAAAGAACTCGTTTTTGTAGAAGAAGGAAAAGTCCCAGTAAAAGCAAGGGTCAGCGCGATTACTTGGAAGCAGGCACAATTCAACAAACTATTTATCTGTGGTAATTCCGGGGTTGTATATGCAGAGCTAGATTACGGTCCACTGCAGAAATCTTCTACTTCTATCTACCTCATGGGAGACCTCTTTGAGCAGATGCATCGTGAAAACCTGCTGGCAATGGGTAGGGCAAACCCTGCGTATGCCTATTTTGAGGATGAGGCAAAAATATTTGCGAAAGAACTCATAGGGGAGCAGGAGGCCGATAATGCTGCAACAGAGGTAACACGCATCAAGGAAGAAGGCGTTTATCCTTATGAGGGTGAGCCAGAAGACGAAATAAGAAAAGCCGAACGGGATGTTTTCGATGTGCTTGCAGTCCAGGTGAACCGCGCCGTTCCTCAACTGAAAACATCTCCCAGGCAAACCAAAAAGCTGACCTATCGCGTGATGCGCGAGGCAATCAATACAAACCCAGCCAGCATCAAAACGATTTTAACAGAAGTATTTAACCTGACACAGCAACAGCAGGATGATCTGGCCGAGCTACTTACACATACGCATCTGCCAGAAATCATCGATACGGCCAAAACAGTAAGTGACAGGCTTGTATTTCTGCAGGTGCTCGAACAGATGGTGTATAACAATTCGATAGGTGCACCAATCAAAGAACGAACCCAGTTCCATAAGGTGCTGCTGAAAGAATTGTGGATTTTCGGAGAAAAATACACACTTGGAACTTCAGATCAATCGCTCAGAAATCTACTGAAGGCGCACATTAAGTGCCTTGGTCGCGATGAATTGCTCCCCGAAATCCCGCCTGAAGCTATAGATGATCTGACTCGTATACCAGACATTTGTTTGTTTCAGCAGATTTGTCCCAGCTACGAGAACTTTGAACATCTGGTCATTGAACTCAAAAGGCCGACGTTAACCCTAACCCTAAAGGAACTTGATCAGATTCGAGACTATGCCCTGACAGTGGCAGATAATCCAATGTTTGATAAAACCCGCACTAAATGGCATTTTATATTGCTTGGTCAGGACCTTGATCAGCGGGTACGAAGTGCCCTCGAAAATCAAGTTATTGGTGACGGTAATTACTACAATGCCGGAAACATTTCTATTTCTGTATTTGAATGGTCGAAGATTATTCAGGACAACAAGCTCAAATATGAATATCTCCGCAAGAAACTAAATCACCAGCTGAGTGATGATCCAAATTTTGCTGTGGACTATCTGCGCGCCAAGCATGCAGAACTATTCCCAACCAAGGAAAAGGAGGACAAATAAATGGCTCGTCCAAAGAAACAACTGACAGATGCTGAAGCCGCAAAAATGCGCGACATCGAAGCATATACCCATGATGATAAAAAGCGTACAAACAATCCTCCTGTTGGAATGGCGCAGCATGATAAGGCAGAGGAAAAGGTGAAGACCTATCAGTTTGATCCGCATCTGGATCCGACCCTGCAATGGGCAGGCAAGGCTGAGGGTATGAGTTTTGATGTCCCGACTTCCTCTATTCATATTCATGAGTCCATCAAGCCCCATAGCATTATTGCGAGGGTCATGAAGGAATACTCTGATGTGGAGGCAGGCCAGGTTAGAGGACAAATGGGCCTCTTTGAGGCCGAGACCCCTGCCGAGCGGATGCGCCGCCGTAGAGAGAGTATCGAATTCTACCAGCATGGTGTCAACTGGACAAACCGAATGATCGCTGGTGACAGTTTGGTTATCATGAATTCCCTGTTGGAGAAGGAAGGCATGGCCGGACAGGTGCAGATGGTCTATATTGACCCACCCTATGGTATCAAATACGGTTCTAATTTCCAGCCATTTGTGGACAAGCGAGATGTGAAGGATAAGAAGGACGATGATCTGTCCCAAGAGCCGGAGATGATTAAGGCTTTCCGTGATACTTGGGAACTGGGTATTCACTCCTATCTTTCTTATCTCCGTGATCGCCTGCTTCTGGCACGAGAACTCTTGGCAGACAGCGGCAGTGTATTCGTGCAAATTAGTGATGAAAATGTTCATCATGTAAGAGAACTCTGTGACGAGCTATTTGGCGTTGAAAATTTTGTTAGTCAAATATTCTTTCAAAAGACTGGCGGATTTAATCCCAAATACCTTTCCAACATTGGTGATCACTTAATCTGGTACGCTAAAGATAAAAAGCAGTTGAAATACCGCCAGTTGCTGTTGTTTAAGAATAAACCGGATTTTGGCGATCCTAATTACACATGGATTGAACTTCCGGATGGCTCCGACAGAAAAATGTCTATGGATGAAAGAATGGGGAGAACTCAGATCCCGAACGGTGCAAGGATTTTTAGATATGGACCGTTGCAATCAAGCGGTAGCGCAAGTGAACCACAACCATTTGAATTTGACGGAAAAACATACTATCCCGCACCCAATAATCACTGGAAGACCACTTTACAGGGGCTTGAACGGCTAAAAAAGAAAGGACTTCTCCTTAAGACAGGGAATAATATTGCATGGAAATTGCATTGGGATAACTACCCCGCAATGAATCTGGCCAATGTTTGGCTCGACACTCAGTCTGGCGGGTTTGGCGATTCTGGAATATATGTAGTACAGACTACCAATAAAGTAATCCAGCGTTGTATGCTCATGGCAACTGACCCTGGGGATCTTGTTCTTGACATTACTTGCGGGAGTGGAACGACAGCCGTCGTCGCCGAACAATGGGGCCGCCGCTGGATTACCTGCGATACATCTCGTGTAGCAATCACACTGGCAAAGCAACGGTTGATGACCGCAACATTTGATTACTACAAACTTGCCCACGAAGAGCAAGGCGTCGGCAGTGGATTTGTCTATAAAACGGTTCCCCATATTACGCTGAAATCTATCGCCAACAACGAGATTCCCGCTACCGAAACACTATATGATCAACCCGAAATCGACAAAACCAAGGTCCGTATTACGGGCCCGTTTACTATTGAGGCGCTTCCTGCACCCGTTGTAAAGCCCTTGGACGACATCGGCGATGCCGAAGAAGATTATAGTGCCAAGCAGACCGACTGGCGGGATCAGCTGCTGGCTACCGGCATCATGGGCCGTGGAGGCGATAGATTGGAGTTCAGCCGGGTAGAAGCGCTTTCCGGCACAAAATTCCTGCAGGCGGAGGCAGAAACTAAAGAAGAGACGCCCCGCCGTGCTGTAATCTGCTTTGCCGGTGAAACCAAGCCTCTGGACTCCCGTATGGTAGCCATGGCAATGGATGAAGTAGAGCGCTTGCGTCCGGCACCTAAGCTTGTTATTTTTGCTGCTTTCCAATTTGATCCTGAAGCGGCAAAAGATATTGACGAGTACATCTATCCTGGCGTGACGGTTCTCAAAGCGCAGATGAATACGGATCTGATGACAGAAGACCTGAAAAAGAAGCGCTCCTCTGATCAATCCTTCTGGCTGGTGGGCCAGCCGGATGTGGAGTTGATTCGCGATGGCCGCAGCAAGCGCAAATTCAAGGTTAAGGTTAACGGCTTTGACTACTACGATGTGAAGAAGGGCACGGTAGAGTCCGGAAGTACCTCCCGAATCGCCATGTGGATGTTGGACACCGACTATGACGGCATGTGCATTGAGCCGAAGCAGGTGTTCTTCCCCATGGGCGGCAAGAAAGACGGCTGGAACAAGCTGGCCAAGACGCTGAGAGCAGAAATCGATCCGGACCTGATCGAAAAGTATGCCGGAAATGAGTCTTTGTGGTTTATGGCAGAACCGAATACCCGTATTGCAGTAAAAATCATTGACGATCGCGGCATTGAAAGCCTGAAGGTGATAAGGATAGGTGATGAGTAATGGCAGGCATTGATCGGTTAATCATTAACTCTGCTTACCGTGAGCCGACCCATCACTGGAAATATGATCTAAACGGACAGACCTTTGTGCGCGAGGAGGGCCGCCGTCCAGCCGGATATTTTATTGCTGGTCAGGGATCCAATCAGTACAATGATATCGGGCAATTTATCGAGCTTCCGCTTGTCAACCGAATCCGCCCTCGTGTAAAAGCATGGCGCGAAGCGGGATATCCCGGCGTAACCGGCGTAACGAGAAAGCTGCTGGATCATTGGAACGATAAAGATGCACGGCAGTATCCGTTTTTCTACTGCCAAATGGATGCCATAGAGACACTGATCTGGCTAACGGAAGCTCCTGATGCGGAGAAGGTCGGCATTGATATCCCCTCTGATGGCGGAGCATTCCGGCGCCTATGTACCAAGCTTTGTACCGGCGGCGGAAAAACGACCGTCATGGCCATGCTGATCGCATGGATGATCTGTAATAAAGTTACATACCCACAGGATAAGCGCTTTACAAAGTATGTGTTCATTGTTGCGCCTGGATTGACAGTCAAGAGCCGCTTGCAGGTTTTGCAAACAGGTGGCGATAATAATTACTATATCCAGTTCAACATCGTTCCTATCGGTCTGATGGACAAGCTGCATCAAGGTAAAGTCATGATCACCAACTGGCAATCGCTGGCATGGGACAGTGAGGAAACCATTGCCAAGAGGCGCAGTGTTGATAAGCGTGGTGCAAAGAGCGACGAAGCATATACCCGCGAAGTTTTGGGCGAAATGGCTAATGCCTCCAACATTCTGGTCATCAATGACGAAGCCCACCACGCATGGCGCAAGAACCCGGAAAACAAGGCAAAGCTTACCAAGGAACAAAAGGAAGCAGAACAGCAGGCCACTATCTGGATCAGCGGTCTGGATCGCATTCACAAGACCAGGGGGATTCTCTCTTGCTATGACTTTTCGGCTACGCCCTTTGCTCCTTCAGGGAAGAAGAACGATGAAGAAGCCCTGTTCGGATGGATCGTCAGCGACTTTGGACTGAATGATGGTATTGAGTCCGGACTGGTAAAAACACCGCGCGTTGTTGTACGAGATGATGGAACACCGGATGCGGAAAGCTTTCGGTCAAAGTTATATCACATCTATGCAGATGAAACCGTTAAGGATGATATCAATCGAGCTGCCGATCCGGAAGAACCCTTACCTGATTTGCTTACGCAGGCGTATTACCTTCTGGGAAAGGATTGGCAGGCCCTGTATTATGCATGGAAAGATGCTGGTGCAGATGTCCCTCCGGTGATGATTACTGTAGCAAACAGGACGGAAACTGCTGCACGTATCAAATATGCATTCGACCATGGGCGTATCCCCGTTCCCGAACTCTGCGATCCGAATTTAACAATCCATATCGACTCCAAGACAATGGATGCGGCTACAAACGTGGTTGCGCCAACTGCTGACGAAGATAGTGAAGCAAAAATCAGCAAAGCAGATGCAGCAGCAATTCTTCGTGAGACTGTTGACACAGTTGGCCAAAAAGGCAAACGAGGCGAGCAAATTCGAAATGTAATTTCTGTAGGCATGCTATCGGAAGGATGGGATGCAAAAACAGTAACACATATTTTGGGATTGCGGGCGTTTTCCAGCCAGCTTCTCTGCGAACAGGTTGTTGGTCGTGGCCTTCGCCGGACCAGCTATGATCTGGCTGAAGGCAGTGACATGTTTACGCCGGAATATGTCAATATCTTCGGAATCCCCTTCAACTTTTTGCCTCATGAATCGGATGAACAAGGAACGCCTCCAACGACTCCGCCCAAAACTCAGGTCGAGGCATTAAAAGAGCGCTCTGAATATGAGATTCGCTGGCCCAATATCATCCGATTGGATCGTGTGTTCAAACCACAGTTAACAGTAGATTTGGACAAAATTGATACGCTGGAACTGAATGCAGCAGATACCCGATTGAGAGCTGACCTTGCTCCGATCATTGACGGCAAAACGGATCTGACGAAGTGTACCGAAATTGATCTACAGAAACTGGATGCGGAACTGCGTATGCAGCGCATTGTTTTTGAAGCATCTGGACAGGTCTACGATCTGATGAAAACATCGTGGCAAAATGAGGCAACGAAGTTTGCTCTGTTGGGACAGGTCATCCGACTTGTGGAGGAATATCTAAAATCTGGTGCCATTGTAATCAATCCGCCGCTCTTTAATACAGATCCCGTGCGTCAGCGAATTATCTACATGATGAATATGAACAAGATTGTTCAGCACCTGTGGAGTTTCATCAAACTGGAGCAGACGGAAAAAATCGCACCTATTTTTGACCCTAACAAAAAAATCCGATCCACAGCGGATATGCCTACTTGGTTTACAAGCAAACCGTGCTGCATTACCAAAACATCACAAATTAGCCATTGCGTATTCGACAGCGCATGGGAAGCTACAGAGAGTTATGTGATTGAAAAGAATCCCCATGTTACTGCATGGGCAAAGAACGATCACCTCGGTTTCGAAATTCTATATATCTTTGATGGTGTTGTCCGAAAATACCTCCCAGATTTCTTGATTCGATTGGATAACGGAAAGACCCTGATTCTTGAAACAAAAGGACAAGAAACTCGCCGCGATAAAGAAAAGAGGAAAGCTCTGTCCGAATGGGTTGCCGCGGTAAACAGCTTGGGTGAGTATGGCGAGTGGTGTAATGATGTATCTTACAACATCGCAGATGTGGAGGGTATCATTGCCAAATACATCTGAGTAAAGACTAATCAAACGTAAAAACAACAGGCGTGACCAACGTTGGTCATGCCTGTTGTCGTTCGTTTTCACTTGTGTAGCAAATCAACGGCAAGAAAATCAAATAGCCGACAAAATGCTACCCTAGTGTATGTTGACTCTTTACGAGTGCCAAAGAAAACTAAGGCATAAGGGCGAACTCGGCAATGAGTTTCCAGAAAAAGTAACACGCTCGAAAAATATTCTCGGACTTGCTAAGAGCCGCTGCTATAAAAGCCCTTATGGCGCTTACTCAAGTTCCAGAATTAGAGAGGTTTTGTTCAGTTCCATTCCTCAGCTAAGAGAAAATCGCGGATATTCCGGTGCTTGATCCCGTTTCGGCTCATGTCAAACTCATCGAGCGAAACAACGTACTTCGGGAAGTTGTCGCGGATATTATCATACGCGCCAAACTCACGGTTGACCGTTTCGTCGGAGGCGAGCAGATAGCACACCTGAACGTACAGCTTTTCGCCGCGCTTGTCGCATACAAAATCAATTTCCTTATCGCCTGTTCTGCCGACAGTCACTTCATAACCCCGGCGCAGCAGCTCAAGATAGACGATGTTTTCCAAAATGAGGTTGATGTCCCGCATATTGCCGCCAAAGACCGCCTCGCGGATGCCGTGATCGGCAATATAGTACTTCTCATTGGAGGCAAGGATCTGTTTGCCCTGCAAGTCCTCCCGCTTCACCTGATAGAAAAGGTACGCCTCGCAGCAGTATTTGATATAGTTCAGAATTGTTTCCGGGGCGACGGTGCGCTGCTCGTTTTTCAGGAACTTTGCAAGAGAGGTCGCAGAGAAAGTCGTTCCCACATTGGCGATCACATAGGCAATGATCCGTTCTAGCGAGTCAACATCCCGGATTTTATTCCGCTTCACGATGTCCTTGAGCTGGACAGAGTTGAACAGATCGTGAAGATATTGCTTGGACGGCGCATCCGCATAGCGGAGATTTGCGAGATAGGGCATCCCTCCGGCGAGCAGGTACTTTGGGAAACACCGCTGGATGGAGGTATCGGGCGCAATTGAGCGATATAGCTCCATGAACTCTCCGAAGGAGAACGGATAGATCACAAACTCCACATAGCGTCCACCTAAATAGGTCGCAAGCTCACCGGACAGTAGCTTTGCATTGGAGCCGGTGATGTAGATGTCGCAATCCAGCGAGACGCGGAGAGAGTTGATGCACTTCTCCCAGCCCTTGACCTCCTGAATCTCATCGAAAAAGAGGTAGATCTTGCCGCCAATCTCCTTGGCGCGCTTGGTGATTTCATCGTGCAGCGCCTGCGCGGTTTGCAGGTGGGAATAGCTCATATCCTCAAAATTGATGGAGATAAACTGCACCCGGCTGACGCCGGACTCCGCAAGCTCCTGCTGAATCAGCTCCAACATAACCGACTTTCCGCAGCGGCGGATACCGGTCATGACCTTGATCAGCTCCGTTCCGATAAACGGACGGATGCGGCTCATATACAGTTCGCGTTTGATCATAAAACTTGACCCTCCTTCTGTGGCTGGCCACAGTATATCACATTTACGATTGAAACTCAATGGAGAAATTGCAAAAATATAAGTTATAACTGATAAAATACAAAATTCGACAAATGATTTCAGATAAGGCTTTGCTATTCAAGCAAAGCCTTGCAAAGGTAAGATTCTACCCTTTATTGGCACACGAAATGCCGTTATCACAAGGCGGAGTGGCAAGATAGGAAGGAAAGCCAAGCGACGTACTGGCGATATTTTTCTCCATATTCGCCCCGAAATGCAGCAGAAAATGAAACAACCATCGGCATATCCGTTGAGCGGTTAGGCCGATGGTTGTGCGCTTCCCCAGAGCTTATATTCGATTTTTTGTGGGCAGTAGTAGTGAGTCTTTTCCGCGCCTGCAATCCAATTTTTCATACACCATTTTTACACCATTTTGGCGTGGAACAGTATAGAATTACATGAAGTTATATAGTGGATATTTGTGCAGAAAATACGCTGTAATCAAGAATTATCGGCATTTATGGAGCAATATTGAGATATAGAATCAGGTGAATCGCCCTCGATACCTAATTTCATAGCTTTCTCTATCTCCTTAAAAAGTCTTGATTTTCAAGGGCTTCCGGAATCTGGCACACTTGGCTTACGCCATTTTTACGCCATTTTCGCATGGACTTATATGCTAGGAAACCCTGCCTGATTCAAATTGCCGCACAGCCTGATTCAAAGATTCGGATGTGACATGGACGTAACGGTGCATCGTTGTCTTTATACTTGCGTGACCCAGCAGCTTTTGAAGAACCTTGGGCTGCACGCCGCATTCAATCGCTCGTGTGGCGTAGGTGTGGCGCAGGGCGTGCATGCAGAAATGCTCGATGCCCGCCTGATCACAGAGCCGGTATAAGTGGGTATCATAGGAACTGTTCTTCGCCGGTTCCCCGGTGCGCCAGTTGATAAAGACAAGATCGCGCATGACCAGCCGAGAGATTGCCCCCGTTCTCCGATCAATATATTCCAGTGTTTGCGAGAGCAGCGGAGATTCCTTTTGCCAAGGACGCTTATCCTTGATTTCTTTCAGAATTTCATAGGCCCGATCCGTCAACGGGATGGTACGATAGCTGTGCTGCGTTTTGGGAGGACCTGCACGCCAATACTGTTCACCGTGTCGAAACTCCAACGTTTTGTTGACCGTGAGCGTGCGCTTTTCAAAGTCAATCGCATCCCACGTCAGCCCGATCATCTCACCGGTACGCAAGCCGGTTTCAAGAATCAGCGCGTACTGATTGTAGTTGTGGGAACATTTCGCAACTTCGAGAAATCTGATTTGCTCATCCCGCGTCAAAAAGTGAATGTCGTCCGGCGCTCGGACCGGCTTTGTGTAGCGAACGCCGTCCATCGGGTGCTTGTAAATCAGATCGTTCATCTTCGCAGCCTTGAGCAAGGTTCCCATCGTGATATAGGTCTGCCGGATGGTAGACCCTGCATAATCCGCATCCATGGAAAGCAGCACTTTTTTGCAGTGCATGGGCTTCACATCGGAAAGGAGCATTTTGCCGATGATGGGCTGGATATTCTGCTTATATCGCTCCCGATAATTTCGCAGGGTATTCGGTGCTAAATCGCCCACAATGTTCTCAATCCAAAATGAAAACCATGCGTCAACCGTCGTGTCTGAGGGACAAAACATATCTTCGTGCTTGTCGGCATATTTCGCCTGCTCGATCCAGTTACGCGCCTCGGGAATTGTCTGGAAATATTTCTCATGTCGTTTTCCTGCTTTGACTACAAAACGTGCGTGATATAATCCGTCCTTTCTTTGGTAGATACCCTTACCGCATTCTTTGCCTTTTAAGTTTTTGCCCATTGTATACTCCTTTCCCGCAGAGAGAAAAGAGCCTACTGCAACAACATAATTATAGCAGATAGGTTCTTTTCTCTCAAGCTGTTTTTACAAATTATCTTTTGCCGTCAGATCACCAGCTTTTGGCTGATATAGTCCTCAAATTCCTTCTGTTTGACAAGCTTTTTCGTCCCGACGAACAAAACGAAGGGGCAGTTGGGCGCTCTCAGCATACTGTCGATCTTGTTGATGCCGATGTTGCTGTATTCTGCCGCCTCCTTGGTGGTCAGTGTCATTTTCAGATGGATCGGAACGGTGCCGACGCAATTCTCCATGTAAAAGCTCCTTTCTTGGGTTTATCAGCCGAGCAGACGAGCC
>OHLJ01001114.1_pt1 | contig 12830 bp, 8 predicted proteins | sample 1568991 | NCBI WGS metagenome assembly OHLJ01 (sample SAMEA3879601, study PRJEB24766) | human gut metagenome | biome: human-associated habitat; feature: feces | place: USA | collected 1985/1987
ATTTTCTTCCATTCTTCTGCATACTCATCCAATATCCGTTTGAGCCCCTGACCGATTGTAGCATAATCATTTTCATTCAGGTTGGCAAGAGAAGCACGTACGCTCCATTCCGGTCCGTCAAAGCCGCCGCCGTTCAGAAGCACTAAGGAGGTTTCTTTGGCAAGGCGGAACACTACATCCAGCGGACTGTACGTCTTTTTGAGGTATTCCACAAACTTGTTTCCATAGAACTTTTCAGCCCAGACCAGCATATCAATTTCCGTATAATATCCTACCCTTAAAGGGTCTTCCACTAATGTAAATCCGGTATTATCCCAAAGAGTTTTCAGGCGGCGTCGGATGATTTCCTGCATTTTCTGTTTGTAGCTGTTTTCCTTGTCCAACAGGGAAAAAGCGGCGAATAGGCTCATTTGCATCTGTTGAGGTAATGATAGTCCGGCGGTGTGGTTCAATGCTACTTGGCGACTGTCCGCTACCATTCGGTCTATGAACTTCAATTTCTCAGGATGCAGGGTCAACGTAGCATAGCGACGGTTGAGGATTTCGCGTTTCTCTTTTGGCAAGCGGGATATTTGCCTGTCGAATACGTTGTATTCGTGCAAGGCAATGACGGCGTTGCGCCAGCCGGTAGCTCCGAAATATTTGGAGAAAGAATATACGCATAGCGTGTTATATGGAATTTCTGCCATGAACGAACGGAAGTGCGGGCTGAAAGTGCCGTACACATCATCTGTGATGATCATCAGATTGGGGTTATCTTCCTTGACGATAGTTACGATGCGCTCCATCGTTTCAGGACTTAGCGTATAACTGGGAGGATTGCTGGGATTGGTGACGAATAGAGCCTTTATCGCCGGGCTTTTCAATCTGTTGATATCTTCGTCACTGTATTGCCAAAGATGCAGACCGTCTTTACTCATGCGGTTGGCATGCAGTTCGGTGGCCTTGAACCGGTAACGGTTTAGCCGGGGTATCTCTATGTAAGGAGTGAAAGCAGGAACCATGAGGACTATGCTGTCACCTTTGTTCAGTAGGAAATTTTCCTGCAAAGAGTCGAAGATGTAGCACATAGCTGCTGTCCCACCCTCGGTGGCAAACAAATCGAAAGCTCCGCGAGGCGGACGATTGTCGCACATTTCCTGATGGAGATAGTCGCGTACCAGCATTTCTGTGAATTGTAGAATACGGTCGGGCACAGGATATTGGTCTCCGATGACGCTTTCTGCCCATTCGTGCACAAGGCTGTCGGGATCGACGGCATGCTGCATCAACATATAGTTATAGGTTTGTTCCAGTAATTTGGCTCCGGGCTGGTAGGTGTTGCTCTTGAGAAATTGTTCAAAGCGGGAGGCAATGCCTTGCTTTTCGGGTATTCCGGCAATTCCTTCGGGAAGGAACATGACGTGACGACATTCTTCCAGTCCGAATTTTCCCAAAAGGAAGAATGCTTCGCGTGGGGTGGTTGCAATCCAGTTGGGATTACCGCGCCCGGCGTTCAACATGGTACGGGCTGTTTTTTTCAGACTTTCGTCTGCCATATCAATGAGACGGTTTTTCAGCTCGAAAGGGCTGATGTTCTCCATTTTCTTTTCTAAAAGTTTTGTATCCATATAATCTGATGTTTAGTTTTTTAATAAGCGTTATGATTTTGGCGGATGCTTCGGCATATTTTGAATGGCAGACTGTATAAACCGATTTCGTACATACTGAAATAGTTTGTTACTTATCGGTTGTTTTTTCAGAGCCTTTAGGCTGTTAAATCAGCAGGACAATCACCACTCCCCATATAATCAGCAGGGTATTGCCTACGGCATACGTCACTGTATAGCCCAGTGCGGGTGTTTCACTCTCTACGGCATCTTGTATGGCTCCGAGGGCTGCTGTTGTTGTTCTTGCACCCGCACAGCATCCCAGCGCAATGGCAGGATGAAACTTGAACAGATATCTTGCTAGCAGCAGTCCGATAATCAACGGGAGGGTGGTGGCAATCGCACCTATCAGAAATAGGCTGACACCGACATCATGGAAGCCTTGTACGAAACTGGGGCCCGCCGAGATGCCTACTACGGCAATAAACATATTCAGTCCGACATTATTCAGTACCCATTGTGATGGTTCGGGAATACGACCGAATGTGGGATGCTTGCTGCGCAACCAGCCGAATACCAATCCTGCTATCAATGCACCGCCACTGGTACTCAAGCTGATTGGTACGCCGCCGATGTGGACGGACAATGCTCCGAACAGCCCGCCTGCAAGTATGCCGAGTCCTACGAAGATCATATCTGTCTGGTTGGTGGGACGGTCTATGTAACCCAGGCGTCGGGCGGCTGCCTCCACTTCTTGTTTGGTTCCTACTATTTCCACTACATCACCGGCATCTACTATGGTTTGCGCCATAACCGGAATGTCAATTCCTGCACGTTTGATGTTGCGGATGCTGACACCATGCATGAATTTTTCGTTGCGGATTGCAGATACTGTCTTTCCTGCAAAAGTCTTTTTGGTTATCATAACCGGAAGTTTCTCTGCCGGAAAGTCGAGTAATTGCTGGTCCAGAATCTCAGGCCCTATCCAGTCTTCTTCACCGATGACGTATTCCCGACGTCCGCTTAGTACGACTTCGTCTCCGATTTCCAGTTGGACATTCGGGCTGACTTCCCGGATTGTCCCTGCCTTGCGTATCCGTTCTACGAACAGGCGTTTGTCCTGTTGCTGGAAGTATACTTCAAGGTCTATTACTCTTTTCCCATTCTTGAACCATTCGTTTTCAATGCGGTAAGCGCGGAATGTGACGGGGCGTGCGGCATGTATGAAGCCCGGTTCATCTGCCTGCGAATTGCCCATCCGGGCTTCCATGTCTTTGCATGCGGCTTTTACCTTATCCAGTCCGCCCAGCATTTTCGGACCTATGGACGACAATACCCACGCGGATCCGGCTGTTCCGAAGATGTAGGTTACGGCATAAGACACCGGGATGATATTGGTGTAGCTTTGCCGCTGCGCTTCGTCCAGACCCATATTTGCCATTGTGTCTTCTGCCACTCCGATGACGGCGGATATGGTCTGCGAGCCGGCAAGCAGCCCTGCCGCTTCTCCCATATTGTATCCCATGAGCAAGGCAAGTAACCAGGTCACTCCCAAGACAGATATGCACATCAGCACAGCGAAGGCTACTTGTGGTAATCCGTCTTTTTTCAGTCCGCGGAAAAATTGCGGACCCACTTTATAGCCTACGGCAAATAGGAACAGTAGGAAAAATACTGACTTGATAGGACCGGGTACGGCAATATTCAGTTGTCCTACCATTACGCCCACCAATAGTACGCTGGTAACTGTTCCTAAAGAAAACTTGCCGATGCGCAGCTTACCCAGCCAGAACCCCAGGAAAATAGTGAGAAAAATGGCTAATTCGGGACGTTCCCTGAGTTGATTGAAAATCCATTCCATAATTAAGTTTTTAGGTCGGTTTGTACGTCTTTTGTAAGTCGTTCTCGCTATACAACGGGTTTTAACGGGAAGTGTTTAGAATAAAAGTGGTTTTTTAGAACATTTATTCCGCGAAACCGAACTTTTAGGGAAAGTTTTCTTCCGTACCTTTGCGCACTGAATGATAGATAGGTTAGGTATGAGGTTGTTTATAAGGCTGTTTCTGCTGATGCAGATAATTGTTGCTCCTTTGAAAGCGCAATACATAGTGCAAGGTGTTGTCACTGATTCGCTGACAAGGGAACCATTGCCATATACCTCGGTCTATCTAAAGGGAACCACAGAGGGAGGAATGACCGATGACAAGGGTGCTTTTTCGTTTAAAACCTATCGTCCTGAGGCCCGGCTGGTGATTTCGGCTGTGGGCTATCAAGAATACACCCGGTTGATTCATCCGGCACGCGGAGGACGTATAATGGTTACGCTTGCTCCTACTACTTATGCGTTGGACGAAGTGGTGGTTAAGCCCAAGCGCGAGCGTTACAGGAAGAAGGATAATCCGGCAGTGGAGTTCGTGCGGAAAATGATAGAACATCGGGATGATTATTCGCCGGATGAACGTGATTTTTGGCAACGGGAACGTTATGAGAAAATGACGTTTGCCATTAATAATTTCGATAGCCTGAAGCAGCAGAAATGGCTGTATCGCAAGTTCAAGTTCTTGACCGACTACGTGGACACTTCCGCTGTTACGGGTAAACCGGTATTGGCTGTGTCCAACCGCGAGTTGCTGGCTACGGATTATTACCGTAAATCGCCCCATAGCGAAAAGCAACGGGTGAAGGCGCGTCGCCAGGCAGGTGTAGACGAGATGTTGTCCCAACAGGGCATGGAGCAGGCTATTAGTGTCACTATGACGGACGTGGATATTTACCAAAATAACATAACGTTATTCACCAATAAGTTTGTCAGTCCGCTTTCTTCCTTGGGACCTTCATTCTATAAGTATTATCTTATGGACACTCTGACTGTTGCCGGGAAGCCTTGTGTAGACTTGACTTTCGTGCCTTTCAATTCCGAATCGTTTGGTTTTACAGGACATCTGTACGTCATGTTGGACAGCACATATTTCGTGCGCCGCGTGATGATGAATTTTCCTCAGAAAATCAATCTGAACTTTGTGGACTACATGAAGATTGAACAGAATTTCGATCGTGCGGAAGACGGCACAAGGCAGCTCATAAATGAGAGTATCACTACGGAATTCAAACTGGTGGATAACAGCGATGGCATTTATGCGAAGCGTGATGTCTATTACCGGAATTATATTTACGAACCTGATGATGATGCTTTGCAGGCGTTTCGTAGGCCAGAGAAAGTAATTGAGGGTATGGATTCTTCCACCCATTCCGATGCTTATTGGGATGCCAATCGGCTTGCAGAGGTGAGCAAAAAGGAGACATCCGTAGATAAGATGATGGCGCAGCTGCGCAGTTACCCGGTATACTATTGGACAGAGAAGGTGCTGAAAGTGTTGTTTACAGGGTATATTCCCGCTCCCAAAGAGAAAGCGCCTTTATTCTATATAGGTATGATGAACACCACGATTAGCGGTAATGCGCTGGAAGGTGTGCGTGTGCGTGCTGGGGGTATGACAACGGCTTGGCTTAATCCCCATCTGTTTGGAAGGGGGTATGTGGCATACGGCTTTCGTGATGAACGTGTGAAAGGGCTGGCGGAACTGGAATACTCTTTCCACCGGAAAAAGGAGTATGCCAACGAGTTCCCGATTCATTCTTTGAAACTGCGTTACCTGTCCGACGTTAATCAGTACGGACAACATTATCTTTATACCAGTCAGGATAATGTTTTCCTTGCTTTGAAGCGTCAAAAAGACGACCGTATAGGCTATCAGCGTAAAGCTGAATTGACGTATACGAATGAGTTTCATTCGGGTTTCTCCTTTCAGCTGACCACACGTTTGCGAAAAGATGAATCTTCACATCTCATTCCTTTCGTCAAGCAAGATGATGACAAGTCGTTTGTCAAAAGTATTTCTACCAGCGAGCTGGAGCTGAAACTGCGTTATGCCCCGAATGAAAAGTTTTTTCAGACTCAATGGAACCGTTTCCCGGTGTCTTTGGACGCTCCGGTTTTTACATTGACACATACAATGGCGGCCAAAGGAGTTCTGGGAGGAGATTATACCTATCATTATACGGAAGCTGGTTTTCAGAAGCGCTTTTGGTTCTCGGCCTTTGGCTATACGGATGTGATACTGAAGGCCGGTAAAGTGTGGAACAAAGTTCCTTTTCCTCTGCTTATCATTCCCAACGCCAACTTGTCTTACACAATCCAGCCGGAGTCTTATTCGCTGATGAACGCGATGGAATTTATGAATGATGAATATGCTTCGTGGGACGTGACTTATTTTTTGAATGGCTTTCTCTTTAACCGTATTCCGTTGTTGAAAAAACTGAAGTGGCGTGAAGTCTTGTCCTGTCGGGGAATCTATGGAAGTTTGAGTGACAAAAATAATCCGGAATTCAGCGAAGGATTATTCGCTTTTCCAGCAGGAAGCACCACTATGGAGCGTACTCCGTATGTGGAAGTCGGGGTGGGAATTGAGAATATATTGAAAGTGCTTCGGGTGGATTATGTGTGGCGTTTAACGTACCGGAATTTACCGAATATTGATAAATCCGGTCTTAGAATCAGCTTGCACATGACATTTTAACTTAAATCTTACTAATAGAGTATTAAATCGGACAAAAAGACTAATCCCAATTGGGTAAAATACCCTAAATTTGAGCAATTTTTTAAACTATAAAATAATTCAATGGCAATGAAAGAAAACATTAAGCCGGCAACCGGTCGTTTAGGCGTGTTGGTAGTCGGAGTAGGTGGTGCGGTTGCAACCACTATGATTACAGGTACATTGGCTGCCCGTAAGGGTTTAGCAAAAGCTATAGGTTCAATCGCACAAATGGCTACTATGCGCATGCAGGATGGCAAAGAACATCTTATTAAAGACGTAGTGCCTTTGGTTGACTTGAACGATATCGTTTTTGGCGGTTGGGACATTTTCGCTGATGATGCGTATGAAGCTGCAATGTATGCGGAAGTTCTGAAAGAAAAAGACTTGAACCTCGTGAAAGATGAGTTAAAAGCCATCAAGCCTATGCCTGCCGCTTTTGACCATAATTTTGCAAAACGTCTGAATGGTACGCACATCAAAAATGCCGCTACACGCTGGGACATGGTAGAACAATTGCGTGAGGATATCCGTAACTTCAAGGCTGCCAATAATTGCGACCGTATCGCTGTATTGTGGGCTGCAAGTACCGAAATTTATGTTCCTCTGTCTGAAGAGCACAAGTCGCTTGCCGCTTTGGAAAAGGCTATGAAGGAAAACAATACAGAAGTTGTTTCTCCGAGTATGTGCTACGCTTATGCCGCAATTGCAGAAGGTGCTCCGTTCATTATGGGTGCTCCTAACCTGTGTGTGGATACTCCGGCTATGTGGGAATTCTCTAAGAAGATGAATGTGCCCATTGCAGGTAAGGACTTCAAGAGTGGACAGACTTTGATGAAGACTGTACTTGCTCCGATGTTCAAGACTCGTATGCTGGGTGTAAGCGGTTGGTTCTCTACCAATATTTTGGGTAACCGCGACGGTGAAGTTCTTGACCAACCGGAAAACTTCAAGACAAAAGAAGTCAGCAAATTGTCTGTTATTGACAATATCTTTGAACCTGAAAAATTCCCTGATCTGTACGGTGATGTATATCACAAAGTACGTATCAACTATTATCCGCCTCGTAAGGACAATAAGGAAGCATGGGATAATATCGATATCTTCGGCTGGATGGGTTATCCGATGGAAATCAAGGTAAACTTCCTCTGTCGCGACTCTATCTTGGCAGCTCCTATTGCACTCGACCTGGTTATTTTCAGTGATCTTGCTTTGCGTGCGGGTATGTGCGGTATTCAGACTTGGTTGTCATTCTTCTGCAAGAGCCCGATGCATGACTTTGAACATGAACCGGTACACGACTTGTTCCAACAGTGGAGAATGGTGAAAGAAACTCTCCGTAATATGGTAGGTGAAACTGCACCGAGCTATTTGGACTAAAATAAGATACTGATAAAGTTGTAAAAGTGATAAGGTGATAGAGTGATAAGCAAGTTTCGTTTTGAGATTTCGTCACTCTACTACCTTACCACTTTTATAACTTTATCACCTTTTCATTTTTATCACCCTATCACTTCTTTTAATTCATGAAGAAACCCTCCTTTTTTCCAGTCCTTGTCGGTACAGGTTTCGGTTCGGGCTTTTCTCCTTTTGCTCCGGGTACGGCAGGTGCTTTACTGGCTACACTTATCTGGCTTGGATTATCTTTTATTGTTTCGGAAGCATGTCTGATATGGCTGACGGTGGCTTTTATCCTTTTTTTTACGATACTGGGAATATGGGCTGTCAATCGTCTTGAACCTTATTGGGGAGAAGATCCTTCGCGTGTAGTGGTGGACGAAATGGTAGGAGTGTGGATTGCTCTGCTGGCTGCACCTTCGGGCAGTGTTTGGTATGGATTGGGGGCTTTTGCTCTTTTTCGCCTGTTTGACATTTTTAAACCGTTGGGAATTCGCCGTATGGAAAGTTTTCCGGGTGGATTTGGGGTGATGATGGATGATATCTTGGCAGGAATTTATAGCTTTGTAGTCTTAATAGGAGTAAGATGGCTGATAGGCTGAAAGAAACATCGAGATTTGCAGGCTGGCGTTATGCGGTTTGGGTCTTCATCAAGGCTCAGCTTTCGTCGTATGTGGCAAGTCTTGTGGATTTTCTTGTAACTATTCTGCTGGTTAAACTATCCGGACTTTTTTATCTGTATGCTACTTTCTTGGGTTCTGTGGTTGGCGGTATGGTGAACTGTGCCATTAACTACGGTTGGGTATTTCATGCGGACGATTGCAAAAAGACGCATGTGGCGCTGAAATATCTTTTTGTATGGGGAGGTAGTATTCTATTGAACACATGGGGTACGTTTGCTCTGACTGAGTGGTTGACTGGTATGCGCTGGGTGGACGGCTTGTTGGGGCATTATATAAACGATGTGTTTATACTGTCCAAGATCATTGTAGCTGTTTTGGTTGCATTCTTCTGGAATTATCATCTGCAACGGATATTCGTATACCGTAATCATAATTTCAGGAAATTTATACGACAATATTTTAGAGACTAAATAGAACTGATATGAATTATAGAGATTGGTTGCAACAGTTGATTTATAAGATCATAAATCCGGTTGTACATGGCATGATTAAGGTGGGCATTAGGCCCAATTTTATTACTACCACCGGACTGGTGATGAATATCGTGGCTGCGTGCGTATTTGTGTATGCGGGCATGTATAAGCCGGGTGAACTGGTCTATGTGGGTTGGGGAGGAGGAATTGTTCTCTTTGCCGGTTTGTTCGACATGATGGACGGACGTGTGGCACGCGTCGGCAATATGTCTTCTACTTTTGGAGCATTGTATGATTCGGTGCTCGACCGTTACAGTGAAATGGTAACGTTATTTGGTATTTTTTATTATCTGATTCTGCAGGGTTATTTGTGGGGGTCGATGATAACTTTTGTTGCGCTGGTCGGTTCGCTTATGGTGAGTTACGTGCGTGCACGTGCCGAAGGGCTGGGACTGGAATGCAAAGTAGGCTTTATGCAGCGTCCGGAACGTGTGGTACTGACTAGCCTCGGGGCTTTGTTTTGTGGCATTTTTAGTGATTGCGAAGCATTCGACCCTATGTTGATATTGATTGTCCCCATGGTTGTGATAGCAGTTCTTGCCAATTTGACGGCATTTGCGCGTATTGCACATTGCTATAAACTATTAAAGAAGCAATAATGAGAAAATCTATTTTTCCTTCCGCCAAAGAGGCGTTGCCTGTCATTGTCATTACGGTGCTGTTCTTGTTGCTGACGGCAGCTTGCATAGGTTTGCGGGCAGAACATTTCCTGATGACGGGCTTGTTTGTCGTGCTGTTTTTTGCAGGAAAAACGACTCGTAAACTGGCGGTGGCGTTGCTTCCTTTTATCATCTTCGGCATTTCTTACGACTGGATGCGGGTATACCCGAATTATCAGGTGAATCCTATTGATGTGCAGGGGTTGTATGAGGCGGAGAAGTCATTGTTCGGGATCTCGCTTGGCGGAACAACGCTGATTCCTTGTGAATATTTTGCACAGAATCACTGTTCGATAGCCGATTTCTTTGCGGGAATATTCTATCTTTGCTGGGTGCCTGTTCCTATCGTATTCGGTTTGTGGCTTTATTTGAAAGGAGAACGTACAGTGTATCTCCGTTTCTCCATGGTTTTTCTGTTGGTAAATCTTATCGGGTTTGCCGGATATTATATTTATCCGGCAGCTCCGCCTTGGTACGCCATGAACTATGGCTTCGAGCCTATTCTTGATACTCCGGGCAATGTGGCGGGATTGGGGCGTTTTGACGAATTGTTGGGATGTTCCGTTTTCCATTCTATCTATGGACGGAATGCCAATGTCTTTGCGGCTGTTCCTTCGTTACATGCGGCGTATATGGTTGTCGCATTGGCGTATGCCGTTATGGGACATTGCAAGAAGTGGCTGATAGCTTTGTTCTCCGTAATTATGGTGGGTATCTGGTGGACAGCTGTCTACTCCGGCCATCATTATCTGATTGATGTCATGCTGGGCGTCGCTTGTGCCTTGTCCGGAGTGCTGATATTTGAGAAAGGACTGATGAAATGGGGGGCATTTAAGCGTTTCTTTGAGAGATACAACTGCTATATAAAATAAGGAGGTAATTGATGAAATCGACTTTGACGAATGGCGTCGGATGTGAGGGCTGGATGTCTGAGCTGCCGGATGACGTACTGTTATCAAAACTTTCTATTCCGGGTACGCATAACTCTATGAGTTATACATGCTATGAAGCAAATATTATATTGAAGATTATTTCCGGCCTTTCTAAACTGGGAAAAGACCGACTCGCAGAATTGGTTAGTCAAATCGTGGAACTCAAGAAGAACTCCGAATTGTCCAAGTTGGGAGACGTACTTCCAGAGGAACTACATCCTATATTGAACTGTACAGCTGCCTGTCAGTCTAAGACCTTGACGGAGCAGTTACAGTTGGGCGCCCGTTTCTTCGATCTCCGGTTAAATCATGAATTGAAGTTCTATCATGGCATTACTCCTTTGGGATTGGATATGCAGACAGATGCCATGCCTGTACTCGATAAATTCTTGGAAGAACATCCGGGTGAAACGATATTACTGCGTGTCAAATCGGAGAATACTATCGAGGAAACAGTATACCGGGAGAGGCTTGAGGAAGAGGTTATCAATAAGTATAGTTCGCGATTCTGGACTTGGAATTCGGGCTATACAGGTCCCGGTGTGAAGGATGAGCATGGTACGGTTATCCCGACTTTGGGCGAAACGAGGGGGAAGATTGTCTTGTTCAATTCATATCAGCTTTCTAAAGCGAAAAGCTATATTGGCTACCGGCTTTGCTTCTATGAACCGAAAAGTGATACTGAGGTGTTTCCGTTTACCTGCCAGCATTTGCAGGATGTGTTTCAGCCGGGTTCACAGGAAGAAAAGATTGCTTATGTCAAGGAAAACGCTTTGGCTGCCGATAAGGCTACTGATCCTATTTACTTTATCAATTTTGTCAGTAGTATTGACAGTTTTAAGCTGGGTAAAATAACAATACCTATCCCGCTTCCTCAGGCATGTGCCCAGTTGAATAATCCTGAAGTGAGAAAAATGCTTGAGGAAAACATAAAGCGGACGGCAGGTATTATGGTGTTCGACTTTCTGGGATTTAATGAAAAAGCTTCTTCCTATGTCCTAGAACTTAATTTCCGGTGATTTTTCAGCGGAACCAATAAAAAAAGACGGCGAAGTAAAAGCAAATACTTCGCCGTCTTTTTTTATTTGATTTCGATTTCTTCTTTCATATCAATCTCTTCTCCTTGCGGATCGTAGAAGATATATTCCAGAAACGCTAATTTCTGGCTTGGAATAATCTTGATACCGAATCCGTATTTCATTTGCCACTTCCGTTTCAGTGAGAGAACTCCCTGATTGATATAGGCAGCGATATACGGGTGGATGTGTAACGAGAATTTCTTTATCTTCAATTTGTTGACAAGGTAGTCAATTTTACTCTCTAATGTGTCTGTAAAGAGAATGGACGATTTGATAGTGCCTTTGCCGAAGCAAGTAGGACAGGTCTCCGTTGTGTTTACATCCATTGCCGGACGCACTCGCTGACGCGTTATTTGCATCAATCCGAATTTGCTAAGTGGCAGGATATTATGGCGCGCTCTGTCTTTCTGCATGTTGGCACACATACGTTCGTAAAGCTTTTGCCTGTTTTCAGCTTCATTCATATCGATGAAATCCACCACGATGATACCACCCATATCTCTTAACCGTAATTGGCGTGCAAGCTCATCGGCTGCTCCCAGATTCACTTTCAGTGCGTTAGCTTCCTGTCCGTTGGCATTCTTGGTGCGATTACCGCTGTTCACATCTACTACGTGAAGCGCCTCAGTGTGCTCAATAATCAGGTAGGCCCCACTTTTGTACGAAACAGTTTTGCCAAATGACGACTTAATCTGTTTGGTGATACCGAAATTGTCGTAAATGGGAAGTTGTCCTTTGTACAGCTTTACAATTCCTGCCCGTTCAGGGGCAATGAGTGTTACGTAATCCCTTATTTCGTTGAATACAGCTTCGTTGTTCACGTAGATGTTTTCGAAAGAAGGATTAAACAAGTCGCGTAATAAGCCTACGGCGCGGCTGGTTTCTTCGTAAATCAGTGTCGGAAACTTGGTCGCTTTTTGTACTTTCGTAATAGCTTCTTCCCAGTGTTTCAGTAATACTTTAAGCTCTCCGTCAAGCTCTGCTACGCGTTTTCCTTCGGCAACAGTACGCACGATAACCCCAAAGTTCTTGGGTTTGATGCTCATTAGTAGTTGTTTGAGGCGGGCGCGTTCTTCGCTTGATTTAATTTTTTGTGATACGGAAACTTTATCATTGAAAGGAATTAGCACAAGATATCTTCCGGCAAAAGAGAGTTCGGAGGTCAGGCGCGGTCCTTTAGTTGAGATAGGTTCCTTTACGATTTGCACCACTACTTCTTGTCCTACCTTGAGTGTGTTGGAAACTGTTCCGTCTTTTTCAAGATCGGGAAGTATGGTTGCTTTAGTGATTGGATTAAGCTTTTTTTTATCGCTTAAAGTTTGCTTTACGTATTTCTCTAATGAGTTAAATTGAGGACCTAAGTCCAAATAATGAAGAAAAGCATCTTTCTCGTAACCCACGTCCACGAAGCAGGCATTCAGG